>VFQQ010000236.1_pt1 | contig 131901 bp, 102 predicted proteins | sample 3512341 | NCBI WGS metagenome assembly VFQQ01 (sample SAMN10412373, study PRJNA504923) | tailings metagenome | isolation source: Relicate 2 Philex TSF1 revegetated site | place: Philippines: Tuba, Benguet | collected 2017-08-29 | reverse complement strand
TTTGGGAATGCGCACCCCCAAGTCCACCGCCTTGGCCCACAACTCCCCTTGCTTCTGATGTATCCCCATCATGGGGTTGACCTATTACACTCTCACCCACACCTATTCAACTATTTGGGCAACAGCCCGACGACCCTGACCCTTTCTTGCGAAGTCGCGAGCTTTGCGGAGACCCTTTCTTGCTGACCCCGTTCTCCCCGCTTAACAGACACCACCCACAAATTTGCCCGTAACCGCGTCGATGTAGATATGCAGCACTCCGGGAGCAAGCTTGCCTTTCGGGTCAACAAGTTTGAATGTGACCACCCAAGCTAGCACCGCTTTGCCATCATGCTGTAGCTCGTGCATGTCAACGCAGGTCAAAATGTCTGTTGGCCGGACGATCAGTAACTCCGTGGCCAACGGTGTTTTGTCGAGCGCATGTTGGCCGAAGTATCCCTTCACAGCCGGGCCTTCGTTCTTCACCCATTGGGCAAAGGTGATCGCCTCTTTGGTCGCAGTCTCCTTGCGTACCGACGGCTTTTCATCGGCTGGAATCGCCAATTGGGCGAGGCAAGCATTCTGGAAGTGGCGAAGTCCGAACTGCTCATCAAGACTCACGTTAACGGTATCGCCAAAAACAGGAATACCGGTCTTGCTAACGCGCTGAAACGAAGCACGCCAAAAAGCGCCAACATGCGGAGCTTCCTCGTGCGCGTAGTTGAAGTCCTGCACGAACTGAATGCCATTCTCTCTCAATTGAATAAGTGTCCCTTTTGTCAGAAGAGTGGTGAAGCTTTGGCATTTTGCAAGGGCTTCGTCTTTTGAGAGTCTCGGAATGAACGGCTTGGGCTGGGGTCGTTCAGGCGGAGACAAATCGAATTGATAAAGAGAGTTTCCTTCGGCAATGACCTTGATCCACCAATAGACGCCCTTTGTGGTGGGTGCCTCTTCAGAGCAGGGAATCTGAAACGATTTAATTTTCCCAACACGCGGCAAGTTTGGATATAGCACGGATTTCAATGGGCTTTCGCTAAATCGCAGCACATATGGAAAAGACAATCGCTTCGCCTCTTTCGCTGTGTCCCTAAGAGTCTCAATAGCCTTGAGATAAGCGGGATCTGTTGCGCTTATCGTAAACGATCTCGGACGATCATCGGCAGCAACAAGCTGCATGCCGATCAACATGGCACCAAACCAGATGCTCTTTTTCGGGCCGAAACTATTGGTTTGGGGTTTGATCAATGATGGATTCATCGTCGGTTTTGAGAGCCGTGAGGTAGGTTTGGCCAAACGCTATTGGCAAAAGATTAACGGGATTCATCAGGCTTCCATTGATGCCGTTGACAGCATTTTTCACCATCTCGCCCCCGTCGAGTTGTTGAAAAAACGTTTTGGCCCCAGCAACTGCATCTACAAGCAAGGTCGGCTTATCCCAAGACACATAATTTCGCGCCTCAAACGCCTCCCAATACAGGCGAGGTATGCCATACGACTGATCCGCGCCTGCACATGAATTCAAAAACACGAGTTCGTAATAGTGTGGGTTGGCGGCGTTGGCGGTGCTGACTTCTGCAGGCGTCAAGACATGATCGGTCTTCTTTGTCGCTGGATCATACAGACCGACGCCTACAAAGCCCCAATCACTGACTGCTTCTGGGTCACCGACGACTCCGTGAGCCATCAGATAAAACAGCTCGTGCTTTGACACCTCTTCCTGGAACTCGGCCAGCGTGAGTTGATCATCCACAAGCGAATTTGCCCAGCCCACCGGCGGAGCTATCTCCTTCCTCCACCAAAGTCGCCCAGTGGACCCTTTGCGTCCAATCAGAAAGTCGATCTCCTCCAGATGATTCTTTGCGTTGATTTCGTTCATGCTACAGGCGAGGAACGGCGGTCTTGCCACCCATTTCTCGGCATTTCAGATGCCTGGCATCAATTTTTCAATTTTCGTGGCATCTATTTTCGGCTCTGTCGATCAAGCTGCCGGATTTGCCGGCCATGGGGGCGGGTCAAGGTCTCAGGGTGCTGGCTGCCAGGCTGAGGAGTTCCTCGTCGGTCAGCTTGCGATTGAACACGGCGATGCCGGCGATTTTGCCGCCGAACCGGTTGTTGTTCTCAATCCCGGCGACGTGGTTGGCGCCGACGGTGAACTCGGCTCCATCGGGTCCGCCATCGAAGATGCCCTCGTCATAGGGGAAGGGGTTGAAGCGCTCGCTGGCATCGAACCGGCCGTCAAGGTAGGCGCGGATGAAGTGGCCGTCGTAGCTGATAGCCAGCATGTGCCAGCGGTCAAAGCCGACGGGCGTCTGGCTGCTGGTGTAGCTGACGCAGACCTGGTGCCCGGGCGTGGGGCCGCCGACCGAGGAGATGTGGCCGTGGATGAGGTCCTGGCAGGCCTCGCGCTGCATTTTCACCGCATCGGTGCGGCCGCGGGCATTGAGAAAGAGCATGTACTGGCGCTTTTTATGGGTTTCATCCCAGACGCCCGCGATGGATTGCCAGAAGGTTTTGGCTTCGCGCCTGACCCAGGCAATCAGGGTGACCTGGGCCTCTTTGCCGTGGATGTCGAGCGGGCCGATCTCCTGCCGGGGCAGGCGCAGCCATTGCCCGGGCTTGAAATGCGCGCTATGCGGTCCGAACAGGCCGTCGTCGCTCTGCTGCACGGGATCACCGCCATCCACCAAGGCAGCGGGGTGCAGCCCTTTGGCGACGCGCGGCTGGCCGGCGGGTTCTTGAAAGTCCCAGAAGCTGACGAGTTGCGGCACTGCCAGCACGGCATGGGAGGCGGGGTGGACAGCGGCGGATTCCTGGGCGTTGAGGGCTGGAATCACCGGCAGGCTGAGGGCAATGGCGATGAGCTTGGACATGATGAAGCGGACGAAGATCGGCAACAGGCAGCAGCCTGCGCCGGATACGAAACTGGGCGAGCAGGAAGCCGAAAGCAAGCCCCGGAGAAGCCCGTGCAAGCTAAGCCAGGCGGGGAGGCCCGCCGATGGCGCCTGCCACCAACCCGCGCCCTCCTCCCGTTGATGGCTGAAGGCACGGAAGGGTGCGGATTGGCAGCCCTGAAGAAGCTCGTGCCAGGGCATTCGCAAATCCTCAATCGCGGCACGATAGGACTGCGGGTGACGGGCGCTGTGCAGGAGGGCGCGGAGGTAGCTTTCGTGGAGCTGACGCGAGGCTGGTGAGGCACCGAGTCAAATGATTTGCGATGCCCAAACCAAAAAAGTAACACCGCGGCGTCTCGATCGCCCGACGCTTGGTCCAGGCGGGCAACCAAACCCCGATCAGTCTGATTGTCACCCGCCCACCGCAAAGGGGCGCATGATCAAAGCAGCTTGGCGCACAGCAGGTCGCTGAGGATTTTGGGGTTGGCTTTGCCTTTGCTGGCTTTCATGAGCTGGCCGGTGAACCAGTTCATGGCTTTCTCGTTGCCGCCTTTGACTTCGGCGACTTTGTCGGGGTTGGCGGCGAGGATTTCATCGACCATGGCTTCGAGCGCGCCGGTGTCGCTGACTTGCTCGAAGCCTTTTTCTTTGATGATGACTTCGGCGTCGCGGCCGGAGGTCATCATTTCGGCAAAGACTTCCTTGCCCTGGCTGCCGCTGATTTTGCCGGACTCGACGATGGCGACCAGGCCGGCCAACGCGGGCGCGGGCAGGGGGCAATCATGGATGGTGAGGGCGCCGGCGTTCAAGGTGCCGAGGAGGTCGTTGATGACCCAGTTGGCGAGCTTTTTCGGCGGCACCCCGGGCTGGGCAGCGACGGCTTCCTCAAAATAAGCGGCCAGCGCCTGCTCGCTGGCGAGCACGCTGGCGTCATAGGCGGAGCAGCCGTAATCGGCCTCGAAGCGGGCGCGTTTTTGGTGCGGCAGCTCGGGCAGACAGGCGCGGACTCGCTCGACGATCTCCGCCGTGTGCAGCGGCAGCAGGTCGGGGTCGGGAAAGTAGCGGTAGTCGTGCGCGTCCTCTTTGGTGCGCATGAGGGTGGTCTCGCCACGGTCGTCGTCCCAGCGGCGGGTGGACTGGATGAGTTTTTCTCCGCGCTCCAGGCATTCGATTTGACGGGCGGTCTCGAAGTGAATGGAGCGGCGCACGGCGGCGATGGAGTTGAGGTTTTTGAGCTCGATCTTGGCGCCGAGCTCGGCCTGACCCTCGGGGCGCACGGAGATGTTCACGTCGCAACGCATCTGGCCTTTCTCCATGTCGGCATCGCTGACGCCGCCATAGACGAGGATTTGACGGAGGGAGGCAAGGTAGGCGAAGGCTTCCTCGGCGGAGTCGATGTCCGGCTCGCTGACGATCTCCATCAGCGGGGTGCCGGCGCGGTTGAAGTCGATGGTGGTGAACTTGTCGTGGTGGGTGGATTTGGCGACGTCCTCCTCCAAATGGATGCGGGTGAGTTTGACGACCTTGCCGGGGTTGGCGATGGTTTTCTGGGCATCCTTGGGGTAGGCGAGCTCATAGAGCGGGACGCCGCCGCCGACACAGAGAGGCAGATCAAACTGGCTGATCTGGTAGTTCTTCGGCATGTCGGGGTAGAAGTAATTTTTGCGGTCCCACTTCACCTGGGGCGGGATTTCGCAGCCGAGCATGAGGCCGGTGAGCACGGTCTTGTCGATGGCACCGGCGTTGAGCACCGGCAAGGCGCCGGGCAGACCGAGGCAGGTGGGGCAGGTGTGCGTGTTCGGCTCCGCCCCGAACTCGACCGGGCAGGCGCAGAACATCTTGCTGCGCGTTTTGAGCTGCGCGTGAACTTCGAGGCCGATGGTGACGAGGTATTTGGGCACGGGAAATCAAGTTTCCTTGAGTTGCGGGCCGGATCCAGGGGCGAGGGTCTCGGCGAGGTGGGTCTCGATGACCTGGCGGCGCAGGCTGGTGCCGGTTTTCTTTGCGTACCACATCACCAGCGGGGCGGCGATGAAGATGGAGGAGTAGGTGCCGAGCAGGACGCCGATGGCGATGGGCAGGGCGAACTCGAGCATGGCGGGGTTGCCGAAGAAGAGCAGCACGGCCATCGGCGCCAGGGTGGTGGCGGAAGTGAGCACGGTGCGGCTCAGAGTCAGGGAGATGGCCTCGTTCATCAGCTCGCGCATGGTGCCGTTGCGGGTCTTGATGACCTCGCGGATGCGGTCGAAGACGACGATGGTGTCATTGATCGAGTAACCGGCGATGGCGAGCAGGGCGCCGATGTGAATGACGGAGAGCTGCTGGCCGAACAAGACCACCAGACCGGGCACGATCAGCACGTCGTGGAAGAGTGCCAGGGTAGCGCCAGCGGCGAAGGCGAATTCAAAACGCAGGGAAAGATAAACGAAGATGAAGATGAGCGCGAGGCTGATGGCGAGCGCGGCCTGGGTGGCCAGTTCCTTGCCGACCAGGGAGCCGACGCGCTCGACATCGGTGCCGGCGAGCACGTCGTCGGGGAGTTTCTCCTCGAGCACCTTTTGAATGACCGGGCCGGCCTCGAACTCGCTGCGGATGGAGATGACCGGGCCGTTGGGCGAGGCTTTTTTCTGAATGTAATAGCTGCCGATGGGATCCTGCTTCTCGCTGCCGTCGGCCTGTTTGACCGGCATGGTCAGGCCCTGCAAGTGAGCCTGGATGTCAGCCTCGCTGACGTCCTTGTCGTCTTTGATCTGCAAGTGGGTGAGGGCGCCGCCGCGGAAGTCGATGCCGAGGCTGTCACGGCCTTTGCCAATGAAGGTGCCGAAGGAAATCAGCGTCAGGACGACGGAGGCGATGATGAAGGGTTTGGCCTTGGAGAGGATGTCGAAGATCTTGTGCGGGATCAGGCTGGAGGTCTTGATCTGGGTCAGCACGCCGGTATCGACGAACCAATGGAAGACGGTGCGGGTGACGATCAAGGCGCCGAACAGCGAGGACAAAATACCGATGGTGAGGGTGACGGCGAAGCCTTTGACCAAGCCGCTGGCGAGTGAGAACAGGATGCCGGCGGTGATGAGAGTGGTGATGTTGGAGTCGAAGATGGCGCTGAAGGCCTTGTCGAAGGCGGCTTCCAACGCGGCGGCCAGGGACTTGCCGGCGCGCGTTTCCTCCCGCAAGCGCTCGTAGATGAGCACGTTGGCATCGACGGCCATGCCGATGGTCAACGCGATGCCGGCGATGCCGGGCATGGTGAGGGTGAACTGGAACAGCGCCATGGCGCCGAACAGGAGGCACATGTTGACGATCAAACCAAAGACAGCGATGAGGCCGGCCAGACGGTAGTAGAAGGTCATGAAGGCGATAATGACTCCGAGGGCGACGACGCCAGCCTGGATGCCCTGCTGAATGGCGGCCTCCCCGTAGGAGGCGGAGACGGAGCTTTCGGAGACGATGGCGAGCGGGTTGGCCAGCGGGTTTTCGAGCACGCTGGCGAGGGCGCGGGCTTCGTCTTCTTTGAAGCGGCCCGTGATGCTGGCGCTGCCACCATAGATCGGCTCGTTCAGATTCGGCGCGGAGAAAACCTCATTGTCCACCACGATGGCGAGCTGACGGTTGACGTTGGCCTCGGTGAGCTTGCCGAAGAGCTCGCCGCCCTTGCTGTCGAACTCAAGGATGATGGTCCAGCCACGCTGGGGATCGAGGTAAGCGTAGGAGCGCTTGACGTAGCTGCCATCGAGGTCGGGGCGGGATTTGACCAGCAGGGTGCCGCCGTCTTTGGCGGGCATCTCGACGTGATCCACCGAGAGCGTGCCGTTGGTCTTCATCTGCTCGAGCTCGGCGGCGCTGTTGGGATGCACGAGTCGGAAGTCGAGTTTGGCAACTTTCTCAATCTGGGTGCGGACGTTTTTGACCTCCTCCTCGGTGACGCCGGGCATCTGAATGAGGATGCGCCTTTCCCCTTGCGGGGCGAGAACCATGTCCTTGACCCCTTCTGGATCAAGGCGCTTCTGCAAGATGCCAATGGCCTGCTGGATGTCGGTGGAGAAAACCTCTTTGATGTTGCCGTCCGCATCGGGCGCGGGTTGCAGTTCGACGACGAACTCGCTGCCGCCTTGCAGGTCAATGCCTTTTTTGATGCCGATTTGTTTGACGGTATAAACAGCGAGCAGAGCGGCGGCGACGCTGAGGATGGTGCCGAGCAGGCGCTTGCGCTTGAGTTCGGTGGTGCCGACGTAAATCAGCAGCAGGAGAAGCAGGGCGGCGCCGAAGAGGAAGGTGAGGATGGGGCTCATTTCAGTAATCAGTGGTCAGTGTTCAGAGGGGAGTGGCTTGACGGCTTGACCTTGGACAGCTTGACGGGGTGGGGGCTAGGAAGTCAAAGGGGTCAAGGGAGTCGTCAAGGAGTCAAGTGGCGGCGAGGCATCATTCCCCTTCGGGTGTCACATCCTTGATGTCGGATTTTTTGGTGACGGTGGCGACGGCGCCGCGTTCGTACTCGACTTTGACGTTGTCGGCGATTTTGATTTTGATTGTCTTTTCGTGCATGGAGGTGACGATGCCGTGCTCGCCGCCGTTGAGGACGACGTGGTCGCCGACGGAGAGGCTTTTCACCAGGGCCTCGTGCTGTTGCTGGCGCTTGCGCTGGGGGCGGATGAGCAGGAAGTACATCATCACGAACATGAGCACCATGAACACGAGCGGGTTGCCGAGCAGGCCGCCGGATTGAGGAGCGCCGCCCGCCTGGGCGAGCATGGGGAGAATCGAACTGGGATTGAGGATCATGGTGGGGGTCAGTCGGCTTCGGGCCGGGTTTGGTAACGGGAAACGACCTCCGCCCGGAGATCGGCGAAGCAACCTTGTTCGATGGCTAGGCGTGCCCTGGACGTGAGGGACAGGTAGAAATGCAGATTATGCAGGGAAATCAACCGCAAACCCAGCAGCTCCTGGGTGTTGATGAGATGGCGGAGGTAGGCGCGGGTGAAGGGGCGCACCAGGGGGTGGGTGTCCTCGGCGATGGGGCGGAAGTCGCGGGCGAACCTGGCGTTGCGCAGATTGAGGGTGCCCTCGTGGGTGAAAGCGGTGCCGTTGCGGGCGAGACGGGTGGGCAGCACGCAATCGAACATGTCGATGCCGCGGGCGATGAGTTCGATGATCTGCGGCGGGGTGCCGAGGCCCATGGCGTAGCGCGGTTTGTCCTCCGGCAGGAAGGGGCAGGTCCACTCGGCGATGCGCATCATGTCCTCCTCCGGCTCGCCGACGCTGAGGCCGCCGATGGCGTAGCCGGGAAAATCCATCGCCACCAGCTCGCGCGCGCCTCTTTGCCGGAGGTCCTCGAAGGTGCTGCCCTGGACGATGCCGAAATGAAGCTGCGGCTGGCCGGCGGTGAGCGGCTGGTTGTGGTCGATCCAATCCCGGCAGCGGCGCGCCCAGCGCAGGGTGAGGTCGAGGCTTTTCTCCGCGTCCGCGTGGGCGCAGGGCCAGGGGGTGCACTCGTCGAAGAGCATGGCGATGTCGCTGCCGAGCGCGGCCTGGATTTCCATGGCGGTCTCCGGCCCGAGGAACATCGGGGTGCCATCGACGTGATTGTTAAAATGACAGCCCTGCTCGGTGAGCTTGCGCAGTTTGGCGAGGGAGAAGACCTGGTAGCCGCCGGAGTCGGTGAGGATGGGGCCGTGCCAGTTCATGAAGGTGTGCAGGCCGCCGGCCTCCTGGATCAAATCCGCGCCGGGGCGCACCCAGAGGTGGTAGGTGTTGCCGAGGATGATCTGCGCCTCCAGGGCGATCAGTTCCTCGGGATGCACGGCTTTGACCGTGGCCTGGGTGCCGACCGGCATGAAGATGGGCGTCTCAACGATGCCATGCGGTGTCCGCAACCGTCCGCGGCGGGCGGCGGAGGCGGTGTCGGTGGCAAGCAGTTCGAACATGGGGCGCGAGGGGCGCGGAGTATGGGACAGCGCGCCGGGCTTGTCCAGCGCGGGAGCAGGACCGCGCCCGGCTCAAATTTCAGACGCGTCGGCCAGGCTTTGCAACTCGGCGCGTTTGTCCTTCATGAAGCGCACGTCGCGCGCTTCGGCGATGAAGATGGTGTCCTCGCAGATGTTTTTGGCGTGGTCGCCGACGCGCTCCAAAAACCGCGCCACAAAGATCAGGTGCAGGTAACCCTCAAGCGCGCTGGTTTGCCCCTCCATGACGCGCAGCATTTCGCGGTCGAACTCTTTTTCGGCGGCGTCGAGTTCCTTGTCCAAGGCGCGGGCGGCGGCGGCGGCGGTGGCATCGCCATCCACAAAGGCGGTGAAGGCCGCCTCCAGATTGCGGATGCAGAGCTGGAATAGCGGTTGAATCAGGCTGATCTCCGACATTTCCGGCAGATGGTTGATATGGCGGGCGCGTTTGCCAATGCCGGCGGCCTGGTCGGCGATGCGCTCAATGTTGTTTGCCACGCGCAGGGTGCCCATGATGTGGCGCAGGTCGTTGGCGGCCGGCTGAAATTTGAGCAGCATCTGCATGCCAAGCTGGTCCACCTCTTTTTCCAACTCGTTGACATCCTGGTCGTTGGCGATGGCGGCATTGCAGAGATCCATGTCCCGCTCCAACAGCCCGCGCCGGGCGGCGTCCAGATTCTTGCGGGCGATGCTGATCATGATCAGCACCTTCTCCCGCAGACTGGCGAGCGCCTTGTCGTAGCTGGACAGGATGTGATCGTTCATCGGGCAGGGGGTGGTTTCAGCACAACGCGCAGTAACCGCATCTTACTTCGATGTTTAGACAAGGACCAGCGTCATTTTCCAGCGGGGGCAAGGAGGATGGCCCCGCCATTCAATAGAGGCGCGCGCAGTAAAATCGCGTGTTAAAATCCCGGCGGATTCTAATTCCGTGTTTGATGAAAGGTCATGAAGATGGAATATTTCAGTCGCAATTTGCCGTATTGCATCCTCACTTCAGGTACTGTGCCGCCGACATGTCTTCCCAAGTGATCCAGTTTCAATGCACCGCCTGTCAGGCACATCTGACTGTGCCGGTGCACCTCGCTGGCGTCACCGGACCCTGCCCCAAATGCGGGCAAAGCATCACTTCACCGGCCGCGCCTGCCGCCGCGCCACCGCAGGCGCCTGCCGCCGCTTTCCCGCCGCAGCCCGTTGCCACCCCGCTCGCGGCGCCTGCCCACGCCGCCTGGACAAACGCGCCCGCGGCCGCCAGCGCGCCGCTGCCAGCCGCGCCGCCCGCTCCGGCGCAACCACCGGGTTCGCCGCCTGCCGCAGTCTGGACCAACCGCCCGCCACCCACCCAACCCGCCGTTGCGCCGGCGTCCACCCTATTGCCTCCCCGCCAAGACCAGCCCGCTCCCTTGCCAGGCGGTCTTCTGCCTCCCGCCGCAGCCGCCCAGCCCGCCGCGACGCCATTGCCGCCGCGTTCAACGCCCCTTCCGGGCGCGCCTGCCTTGCCGACATTGAAAACCCAGGCTGCCGGAGCGCCGGGCGCTCCCCCCAACGGCTCCTTGCTCAACAGCCTGCTCAGCGCCCCCGGCGCCGCGCCCCCGGCGGCACCCGCAACCGTGGCGCCGGGAATCCTGCCGGCGCCCGCCGGGACTCCCGCCCCTGTCGAGGCCAGCACCCCCGCGATGACAGGCGAGTCCATTCGGCAACCGTTGCCGCCTTTCCCCCCAAAACCGGGGCGCGGCTCTAATCTCGCGCGCTTTGGCATCGCGGTGATTCTGCTGCTGTCATGCGCCGCGCTGCTTGGCTATGTCGGGCGGCAGCCTCTCAGGGAATTCTACACCAAGCATGTCGCCAAACTGTGGCAAGCCGACCCCAAAGTGGCGCCGGCAGCGCCAGAGCTCCCCCCGCATGCCGTTGCGCCCCCTCCTCCCGAAGACCCCGCCGTTCCGCTTGTGGAAAATGCGGCTCCCGCCGTCAACGCCTTGAACCCGCCGATGCCAGGCCAACTCGCACCGGGCGATCCCCTCCCCGAACCGCCGCCGTCAGTGCCGACGACCACCGTGGCGGACACCCCTTCCTTGCCCGCACTGCCGCCCACACCGACGGAAACGGACACGGGCGAGCCGATGACGGAAATCAAACGCGCCGCGCCCGCGTTGCCGGCAGACCTGGCCGAGACCGCCCTTCCGCCCGCCCCCAAACCCGTGGAAAGCCTCATGGAAGTGCCGTCCGCCACCGCTGCCGCCAACAGCAACGCCCCGGCATTGACCGTGCCTGACGAGGCCAAACCCGCCGCGGAAGCCCTCATGGCGTTTCTTTCCTCCGATTCCCTCGACGGCAAACGCCCATTCATCCTCGGCATCAACGACCCGCAGATCGGCGCGTTGGTCGAGCGCTATTACGGCCAGGCCGACCCCGGCGCCATCCCGATTACCAGCGTCAGCCTGCTCCGCCATGACCCCAACCCTGAAGTCGGCGGCGGCATGCAGAGCGTGTTCATGGTCGCCAGCCCGAACTGGACCTACCCCATCCCGGTCATGCTGCAGGAAACCAAGCAAGGTTTCAAACTCGACTGGATCGCCTTCATCGAATTCAAGGACAGCATGCTGCTGAAGTTCGTCCAGGCCTACCGCGACAACCCCAGCCGCTTCCACGTCAGCATCAAACGCAGCCACTATTTCGAGCGCGACGTGCCCGATCTCGAAAACAAAGACTGCTTCATCATCCAGCCGCCGCAGGAGGACTTCGAGGTCTCCGTTTTTGTGCCGAAAAACACCCCGCTCGCGGACAAACTCCGCCGCGATCTCTCCTGGAACACCCAGTTCGCCTACGTTCTCGCCGAAATCCAATGGCGTGATGACGGCACCCACCAGTGGATCGAACTCACCGCCGTGCCGCAATTGAATTGGTACATCACCACGGAGACCCCCGGCGCCGCTCAGGAAGCCAAGTAGCCCGCGCGTCTTATTTCGCGCCCCTCCACACCCCCGTTGCCCGCACCGGCAGAGCGCGCGCCAGGCACAGGGTTTTGCTTTCTCCACAAACGGATTTTGCACCCCATTGCCGTGCCCCTGCCAAGCGAAAATCCGCCTTCAAAGCGCAACAGCATTTGCCTAATTTCATTAGCTATCATTGAACAAAAATTGCCTTTCTTCGGTCTAACCGCATAACAACCGCATGAAAGGCCATGAACCCCCTCACCCCCATCCATTCACGCCGTCGCCTGCGGCAGGAAGGGGAATTTGGCGTCGCCGCCGGCCTCTTTCCCACCCCTGACCCGGTCCCGCGCATCGGTCTCGCCCTCTCCTCGGGCGGCGCCCGCGGCCTCGCCCATGTCGGCGTCATCCAGGTCCTTGAGGAGCACGCCATCCCCATCGCCGCCATCGCCGGCTGCAGCATGGGCGCTTACGTCGGCGCGCTCTGGGCTGCTGGCCTGCATAGCCGCCGTCTTGAGGAGCTCGCCGCCGAGATCAAGGACCGCAAGACCCTCATCAAACTGCTCGATTTTCAATTTCCCCCCACCCGCGGCCTCATTCGCGGCCAGCGCATCCGCACCCACCTGGAGCGCGACCTCGGCGGGCTCACCTTCGCCGAGCTGCGCATTCCCACCGTCATCGTCGCCACCGATCTCGATTCTCTCGACGCCCATGTCTTTTCCAGCGGCCCTGTCGTCAATGCCGTGCACGCCAGCGCCGCCATCCCCGCCATCTGTGTGCCGGTGGAGTTGAATGGCCGCCGTTACACCGATGGCGGCGCCTCCGAGCCGCTGCCCGCCAGCCTGCTGCGCCAGCACTTCGCGCTCGATCATGTCATCGCCGTCAACGTCATGCCCTCACCGGAGGATTTTGAAACCTGCCGCGATGGCTCCTTCAGCCGCTGCCGCACGGCGCGCCGTTCCAATCTGGTTCTCTGCCTGCTGCGCCGACTCTTGCGCGCCGTCAACCTGATGGAGGACGGCAACGTCATCGACACCTTCCGCCGCTCGCTGATGGCCGCCCAACTCCGCCTCATTCAAAAAGAGTGCGCTGCTTCCGATGTCGTCATTCAGCCGCGCTTCGAACGCAGCTCCTGGCACGACTTCGAAAATTTCGACCACTACATCCGCGCTGGCCGCCAAGCCGCCGAGGCCGCCCTGCCGCGCATTCAGGAACTGCTGCCCAAACCCGCTGATCCGCTGGCCGTGGTTTGCGACCGCCATGCCACCCCCGCCCACGAACCTCTTGCCACTGACCACTCGCTACTAACCACTCACCACTGACCACCATGAACCCTTTCACCACCACCCCCGCCTGGGATCAAACCGATTCCGAAGTCATGCGCGACTGGCAGCTCCGCCGCCTGCGCCACTATCTTCGCACGCGCGTGCTGCCCTTTGGCGCCCATTACCGCCGCCTCTTCCGTGAGCACGACATTCACCCGGAAGACCTCGCCACCTGGGAGGACTGGTCGCGCGTCCCGTTCACCAGCAAATCTAACCTCACCGTGCCGCGCGAGCAGCAGCGCGACTTGGTTTTGCTGCCAGACGAGGCCGCCCTGCGCCGCGAGCCGGCCCTGATCTTGCATGCTTTGATGCATGGCCGCGCCGCCGCCAAAGCCCGCGCCGAGGACGAATTCCGCCCGGTGCTGCTCACCAGCACCACCGGTCGCTCCTCCGACCCCGTTCCCTTCCTCTACACCAAGCACGATCTTCATAACCTCGACATCACCGGCCGTCGCATCATGGAGGTTGGCGCCAGCCAGCGCGACTTCCGCCACGTCAATCTCTTCCCCTACGCCCCGCATCTTGCCTTCTGGCAGACCCACCACGCCGGACTCGCCTTCGGCACTTTCATGGTCAGCACCGGCGGCGGCAAAACCCTGGGCACCGAGGGCAATCTCAACCTGATCGACAAGATTCAACCGGACATCGTCATCGGCATGCCCACCTTTATCTATCATATCATGCGCCTCGCCGTCGAAACCCGCCGCTCCTGGCCGAACCTCAAGCGCATCGTGCTCGGCGGCGAAAAAGTCGCCGAGGGCCTGCGCGCCAAACTGCGCGAGCTCGCCGACGAGCTCGGCAGCGAGAACGCCCATGTCCTTTCCACCTATGGCTTCACCGAGTCGAAAATGGCCATGCCCGAGTGCCCCAGCCACACCGGCGTCGGCATCAGCGGTTTCCACCTTTCGCCCGATCTCGGCATCATCGAGCTGGTCCATCCCAAAACAGGCCGCCCGGTCAGCGATGGCGAGCCCGGCGAGATCGTTTACACCCCGCTCGACGCCCGCGGCACCGTGGTACTGCGCTACCGCACCGGCGACATCGCCGAGGGCGGCCTCACCTGGGAACCCTGCCCGCACTGCGGCCGTCGCTGCCCGCGCCTGCTCGGCCCCATCTCCCGCGTCAGCGAGGTGCGCGAGCTTCACATCGACAAGCTCAAGGGCACCCTGGTGAACTTCAACCTGCTTGAGCATCTGCTCGACGACCAGCGCGGCATCGCCGCCTGGCAGATCGAACTGCGCAAGCGCCATGACGACCCGCATGAGACCGATGAGATTCACCTCCACATCGCGCCTGAACCTCGCGCCGACACCGAGGACCTCACCCGCCTCGTCCGCCAGCGCTTCAGCGAAGCCACCGAGGTCACCCCCAACGAAATTCATTTCGAGGACCTCCCCGCCCTCCGCGACCGCCTCGGTCTCGGCCGCCTCATCAAGGAGCAAAAACTCCTCGACGCCCGCCCCAAACCCGCCCCCACCCCAGCCTTATCGTCCTAACCTAACCCAATAAAATCCACCGGTCACAGACCGCCGCCACAACCCAATCCAATCCTGTCAATCCTGTCCAAAAAAACCGCCGCCTAACGAAAAACCGAAACCGGAACACCAACAAACCGTCCCCATGAAACCCCTCCACATCATCGCCGCCACCCGCACCCCCTTCGCCAAGGCCGGCACCACGCTGGCGCCGCTGGATGCCGTGGACCTGGGGCGCGCCGCTGTCACCAGCCTGCTCACCCGCACCGGACTCGATCCCGCCGTGGTGGACGAGGTCATCCTCGGCTGCGTCGGCCAGCCGCCGCAGGCGCAGAACATCGCCCGCATCATCGCCTTGCGCAGCGGCCTGCCGCAGGCCGTGCCCGCCATGACCGTGCACCGCAACTGCGCCTCCGGTCTCGAAGCCGTCACCACCGCCCATCAACGCCTGTGCGCCGGCCAGGGCGAGGTCTTCATCGTCGGCGGCGTCGAGAGCATGTCGAACATGCCGTTCTATTTCAAACCGGCCGCGGTGGAAAAATTCACCAGCCTCAGCCGCGCCAAATCCCTCGTCGTCAAAGCCCGCACCGCCGCCGCCTTCCGCCCCGCCGACTTCGCCCCGTTGATCGGTCTCCAGCTCGGCCTCACCGATCCCGTCTCCGAGCTCAACATGGGGCAGACCGCCGAGCTGCTGGCGCGCGAGTTCCAAATCACGCGCGATTTGCAGGACGCCTACGCCATGCGCTCCCACCTGCGCGCCGCCGCCGCCGTCGAGCTGCACCGTCAGGAAATCAGCCCCGTCTATGTGCCTGGCCGCGGCGCGGTGACAGAGGACAACGGCATTCGCGCCGACTCCACCACCGACAAACTCGCCCGGCTGCGCCCGATCTTTGATTCGCGCTTCGGCAGCGTCACCGCCGGCAACAGCTCGCAAATCACCGACGGCGCCGTCGCCCTGCTCGTCTGCGGCGACGAAGCCCTGCGCCATCACGGCTGGACGCCCATCGGTTCCCTCACCCACTACGCCGCCACCGGCTGCGATCCCGCCCGCATGGGCCTCGGACCCGTGCGCGCCATCGACGCCGTCCTGCACCGCTCCTTGGCGACGCTCAATGACTTCGATCTCGTCGAAATCAACGAGGCCTTCGCGGCCCAGGTGCTGGCGGTGTTGAAAGCCCTCTCGCACAAGGAAGCCGCCCGCCGCGCCGGACTCGACGCCCCGCTGGGCGACCTCGATCCCGCCCGTGTCAACCCGTCCGGCGGCGCCATCGCCCTCGGCCACCCGGTCGGTGCCAGCGGCGCCCGCCTCGTGCAGACCGCGCTCGCCCAGCTCCATCTCACCCGCCAAAAACGCGCCCTCGTCAGCCTCTGCGTCGGTGGCGGCCAAGGCGTCGCCGCCATCCTCGAAGCTAACTAACCTAACTCATTTTACAATCCTGTTAATCCCAAAAAAAATCCTGTAAATCCTGTCCAAAAAAGAAACCCCGCATGCACCATGAAAACCACCCCCTACCTCGCCGGCCACCCCGCTCCCGCGGGTCCCCCGGCCTTCAGCCGCGAACTCGACGCCACAGGTGTCGCCTGGCTCACTTTTGACCAGCCGAACAGCGCCGCCAACCTCTGGTCGGAGGCCACCCTGCGCCAGTTCGTCTGGCACATCGAGCAGATCGAGCGCACCCCCGCCGTGCGCGGCCTCGTCATCCGCAGCGCCAAACCCGGCATCTTCATCGCCGGCGCCGATCTAAAATCGCTGCGCAAACTTTGCCCCGCCCGCATGGAGCAGCTCATCTGGCTTGGCCAAGCCGCTTTTGACCGCCTCGCCCGCCTGTCCATGCCGAAGGTCGCCCTCATCCACGGCGCCTGCGCCGGCGGCGGTTACGAACTGGCGCTCGCCTGCGACTGGCGCATCGCCACCGACGATCCCACCACCAAGATCGGCCTGCCGGAAACCCAGCTCGGCCTGCTGCCCGGCTGGGGCGGCACCGTGCGCCTGCCGCGCCTGCTCGGGCTGCGCCGCGCGCTGGACATCATTCTCACCGGCAAACTGCACGCCGCCAAAGCCGCCTTCAAAAAGGGCCTCGTCACCCACCTCGCCCCCGTCGAGGCTGCGCCTGTGCTCGCCCGCCAGCTCGCCCTCGGCTCGCGCTTTTCCTTCCGCTTCCACCCCGACAATCTGCCCGGTGCCGCGCACCTCGTCGCCCGCCTCGCCAAACGCGCCGTGCTCGCCCAAACCCGCGGCCTTTATCCCGCGCCCCTGCGCGCCATCGACGTCGCCCTGCGCAGCTTGTCCCTGCCCATGGACGACGCCCTCGCCATCGAGCGCGACGGCATCGTTCACCTCACACAAACTGTCGAAGCCGCGCATCTGATCGACTTGTTCTTCCTGCGCGAGGCCGCCAACAAACACCGCCCCGCCAGCGGTCACGCCATCCCGCTGCATTCCGCTGTCGTGGTGGGTGCCGGCGTCATGGGCGCGGGCATCGCGCAGACCCTGCTCAGCCGCGGCGTGCACACCCTGCTCACCGATGTCAGCACGGACGCGCTTGCCAAAGGCGTCAGCCAAATTCACAAGCTGACCGCCAACGCCGTCAAGCACCGCGTCTTCACCGGCAAACAAGCGCGCGAGGCGCTCGACCGCCTCACCACCGCGCACACCCCGGTGCCGCTGGGCCGTCATCACCTCGTCATCGAGGCCGTCACCGAGGACCTGGAGCTGAAGAAAAAAATCTTTGCCGATCTCGCCGCGCGCACCGCGCCGGACACCATCCTCGCCACCAACACCTCCGCCTTGTCCGTCGCCGCCCTTGCCGCCAGCGTGCCGCATCCGGAGCGCGTCATCGGCCTGCACTTCTTCAACCCCGCGCACAAAATGCCGCTGGTTGAGGTCGTCACCCTGCCGGAGACGCACCCCGACGTGCTCGCCACCGCCATCGCCTTCGTCCAGGGCCTCGGCAAAACCCCCGTGGTCGTCCAGGACCGTCCCGGCTTCGTCGTCAACCGCATCCTCATGCCCTACCTGATGGAGGCCGTGCGCCTGCACGAGGCTGGCGTGCCCGCGGAAACCATCGACGCCGCCATGCTCGACTTCGGCATGCCCATGGGGCCGCTGCGCCTGCTCGACGAAATCGGTCTCGACGTCGCCCAGCACGTCGCCGACACCCTCAGCGCCGCCTTCCCCGGCCGCTTCCCGCTCAGCAACGCCCTGCGCGAAAAAATCGCCGCCGGCCACCTCGGCAAAAAAACCGGACAAGGTTTCTATCACTTCAAAAAAGGTCACGCTACCGCCTCGGTGCAGCGGGGCCGGCGAGAGATGGCCGCCCGTGAAATCCAAACCCGCCTGAGCACCCTCCTCGCCGACGAAGCCCGGCGCTGCCTCGACGATGGCGTCGCCGCCAGCGCTGCCGACATCAACCTCGCCATGATCCTCGGCACCGGCTTCCCCCCTGCCAAAGGCGGCCCGCTGAAGGTGGCGCAAGCTTCCAGCTTGCCGCCCCCCACCCCCATGGCGCGAGCCGCTGGCTCGCCGCCCGCCTCGGCGACCGAGCCGGTCTCCCCACTCGCCCCCGTCATCTCCTGCTAATCCTGCTCATCCTGCAATCCTGTCCCAAAAAAGAAAGGTTCCCCGCCATGAAAACCCGCACCCCAGCCAAAGAACCCGCCACCCTCATCGACACCTCCAGGATGAACGCCGGCCAGCGCGCCGCTCTGGAGATGGCCGAGGCCGCGCGTGACGAGCGCCGCAACACCGGCTACGCCGCCTCCCTCTTCTTCGGCAGCCCGGACACCGGCAGCCTGCTGCCCTTTCCCAAACAATCCGTCGAAGACCGCGATCAAGGCGACGCCTTCCTCCACCGCCTCCAGGACGTGCTTGACGAGCACGCCGACCCTGACGCCATCGACCGCGAGGGTGAAATCCCCGACCGCCTCATCGCCGAGCTCGCCGCTCTCGGCGCCTTTGGCATCAAAATCCCGCGTCAGTATGGCGGACTCGGTCTCTCGCAGACCAACTACTCGCGCGCCGCCATGAAACTCGGCGGCTTCTGCGGCAACCTCACCGCGCTGCTCTCCGCCCACCAGTCCATCGGCGCGCCGCAGCCCCTCATCCTCTTCGGCACGGAAGAGCAAAAAGCCAGGTACCTCCCCCGCTGCGCGCGCGGCGAGATCTCCGCCTTCGCCCTCACCGAAGCCAACGTCGGCTCCGACCCCGCCCGCATGAGCACCCATGCCGAGCTCGACGCCGACGGCACCCATTACCTGCTCAACGGCGAAAAACTCTGGACCACCAACGGCACCAAAGCCGGCGTCATCGTCGTCATGGCCCGCACCCCGCTGCCGGACAAGCCGCACGCCACCACCGCCTTCATCGTCGAGACCGGCTGGACCGGTGTCGAGGTCGTCCAGCGCTGCCGCTTCATGGGCCTGCGCGCGCTTTACAACGGCGTCATGCGCTTCACCAACGTCCGTGTCCCCGTGGAAAATGTGCTCGGTGGTGTGGGCCGTGGTTTGAAGGTCGCCCTCACCACCCTCAACACCGGCCGCATCACCCTGCCCGCCGCCTGCGCCGGCCTCGCCCGGCGCTGCCTCGACATCAGCACCCGCTGGGCGCGCGAGCGCGAGCAGTGGGGCCACCCCATCGCCAAACACGCCGCCATCGCCGACAAACTCGCCCGCATGGCCGCCGACACCCACGCGCTCGAATCCACCGTGCGCTACGTCTCCTCCCTGGTCGATGCCGACAAGCACGCCGACGTCCGCCTCGAGGCCGCGCTCGCCAAACTCTGGGGCAGTGAGACCGCCTGGCGCATCGCCGACGACACCATGCAAATTCGCGGCGGCCGCGGTTACGAGACCGCCGACTCCCTGCGCGCGCGCGGCGAGCCCGCCGACCCCGTCGAGCGTCTCTTCCGCGACGCCCGCATCAACACCATCTTCGAGGGCAGCAGCGAGATCATGCGCCTCTTCATCGCCCGCGAAGCGCTTGACCCCCACCTGCGCGTCGGCGCCGCCGCCGTCAACCCCACCCTGCCGTGGAAGACCCGCCTCGCCTCCGCCATGAAAGCCGGCCTTTTCTACGCCAAATGGTATCCGCAAAAATGGCTGCCGAAAGGCGCCGGTGAAATCAAAGACCACATCCACCCCGCCCTGCGCGACGACCTCGACGCCATCCATCGCCACAGCCGCCGCCTCGCGCGCGGCCTGTTCCATGCCATGGCCATGAACGGCCCCGCCCTTGAGCGCCGCCAGGTCCTGCTCGGCAAATACGTCGATATCGGCGCCGAATTGTTCGTCTGGTCCTGCACCCTCGCCCGCACCGCCGCCGAGGTCGTCGAAGCCGAGCACAACGCCGCTGACGTGGATCGCCGTCTGCGCCTCACCCATCACTTCGGCAAGCTCGCCCGCCAGCGCATCGAGCAGACCTTCCACCACCTCCGCCTCGGCACCCACGACCGCGCCAGCATCGCCATTGCGAATGAACTCTAAGGTGGGGCAACCATCCTGGTTGCCCTCCCCACACAGCAACTCCTTCGATCTCATTCCACGCCGCACAGGACACCTGTGATGGCGTGGCTGCATCACTTCGTTGGAATTCAGTCCAAAGGGCTTCGCCGCAGATGATGCTGCGTCAGCCAAGCAATGCCGGCGGCATGGATGACGACGGGTAAATACAGGGCCATCGACTCCAGTGTGACCGCCAGCCCGGGAAACGGCAGGCGGTACGCCATCACCGCGTAAGCCGATTCCGCCCAAACCGCCATCACCGCGGCGGCCATCGGGGTGAGCGCGAGGAAGGATCCCTTCCATTGAGGACCTCTTCGAATCAGCAAACCCGACGCCATTCCCACGAAGAGCCCGCTGAGAGCGCCAAGCATGAATTCATGCGCATGAGGCAGGCTCTTGGCGAGGACAAAATAGACGGCCAGCCAGCACAACGGGGGTATAAAAGTGGCCCATGCCAGCAAGTGCGGCAGCCAGGGCATCGAAGGTGGCGGGCGACTCATGGTTGATGGAGTTTGCACTGTTTTTGACTGGCACAAGAAGCAATAAAGCGGCTTGGCAACAATCGGCAACAGCCCGCGCAAAATTGACTCCGTCACTCGATTGAGTGACCGCCCCCATGAAGGCGTCCTTGAACAAACGGGGCTTGCCTTTTATGCGCCTGATTGCTTGTTCATATCATTGATGCCAAACTTCCCCGATCTCACTTCCTGCTTCCATCACAAGAGGAACGGCTTTTGTTATCCTGACTGGGACGCCGTGCAAACCATCATTGAAAGCGCGTTGCCGCAGGAGGACTGGCAGGCGGCTTGGGACGAGGCCGGGCGCCGCTGGCTGGAGGCCCTGCGCTTGCGGCTGGGCGGCGGTTATCGAGTGGTGGAGACCAGGCGTTTTCTCATTCTCACCGAGGCTCCGCAAAGCGTGGCGGATCACGCCGCAAAAGCATTTGAAAGCGCGCTTGGCATGATCTTGAACAATCTCGCCGGCGCCGCCAAGGACGAAGGCTGGGGCAAGCACGTCGTGTTGATGTTTGTCGGAGTGGACGACTACTACGAATACATTGCCGAGTATTACCAGGAGGGCGAGCATCCCATGAGCGGTGGTGTTTGCCTTGACGGAAATGGATACCTTCATTTTGCCCTGATGCTCACGGAATACGCGTCCTACATGGCGGTGCTTGTGCATGAACTCACGCATGGCTGCCTGGCGCATTTGCCGCTGCCATCCTGGTTGAACGAGGCGCTGGCCATGCGCATGGAGGAAGCGGCTTGTGGAGTCAGTAGCGGCTACTTTGACGCTGAAATCCATGAGAAACACCGCGGCTGGTGGAACCGCGACACCATTCAGGACTTCTGGGCCGGTGTTTGCTGGGAAAACAGCGACGACAGTTTTGGACTCAGCTATAGCTTGGCCAACCTGTTGTGGCGGAAAATCGAGGTGGGATTGAGCCCTTCCCGCCAAACCATCATCGATTTCATCAACGCAGCCACCCTGGATGATGCGGGGGAAACAGCCTGCCAAAAGTGCTTTGGCCTTGGTCTGGGCGACTTGGCTGCCTCTTATCTCGGGCCCGGCGATTGGTCGCCCAGGCCGGATGCATGGAACTACGCATCCTGGCAGACTGCCGAAACGGACAAAAACTAATGCCCGCAAAAGATGCCTGTCCTGCAGGGCATCTGGTTAACGAGGTCGATAATGGGATTCCATCCCCCTTTTCCCCGCGCGGGCAGTCGAGCACCGCGTCCAGCGCCGCGCTCCAATTCACGAAGGACTCGGCGCGCCGGCCGCGGGACTCCACATCCAAGACAGGCAGGGACGTACGCAGCACGCCAGCCTCCCCGAGCCTCACGGGCTTGCTGCGCATGAGCGCGGTTCGACCGCCCGGCGGGCTTTGAGATTCGAAACGCGGCTTCTTCGTTTCGTGCTCACGCGGCCTGATGGCGCCCGCCTCCCGCGCGCAAATCTAACTTAAATCTAACTTGAACCTAGCTCATTGCCAGCTCAGACCTGCGCTCAACCCCCGGTTTCCGCCTCAATTGGCACGGCGCGTGCTTTTGCAAGACTGCCGCACTGACGCGGCACGCAGTCGTAGTTTTAAAAAACCCAGCGCGAGATGAAACACACACTTCAAAAAAACCGCTTCGCTCCTCTTCCTCTTGGTTCTGCCTTGGCAGGATTGACCCTCATCGCCATCACATCCACCCTGCATGCGCAGGGCAAGAGTCCTCCAAATCCATCCACGGGGGCGCCGCCTCCCGGGCAAGCCGCCAAAGAACGCGTGCTGTACCTGGAGGACGTCACGATTCCCGAGCTCCAGGAGGCGATGGAAAAGGGCGGCCTTACTTCAGTCGAACTCGTCAGTCTTTATCTCCGGCGCATCCAGGCCTACGACAAGCCGAGCACCATCGCGCCGAATCAGCCGCTGAATTCGGTGGCGGCGCTCAATCCCGACCTGCTGGACGATGCGGCGGAGGCGGATCGTCTGCGCAGGCAGGGTGTTGTCCGGGGGCCCCTCCATGGCATTCCCTTCCTCGTCAAATGGTCCTACTCCATCGCCGGCATGCCGATCACCGGCGGCGCGAACGGGTGGCGGAATCTGGTCACCCTTAATGACACTTGGTGCGTGACCAAGATGCGCGAGGCCGGCGGCATCGCCATGGGGCACGCCAACATGGACACCTGGGCTTCGTCGGCCTCCACCTCCACCTCCCAGATCAAAGGCACCGTGCGCAGCGCTTACCTCCAGGGCGCCGCTCCGGGAGGCAGCAGCGGCGGTTCCGGGGTTGCCTCCGGCGCCTACCTAACCCATTTCACCTTTGGCGGGGAAACCGGCGGTTCCATCCGCAATCCCGGCGATCGCAACGGCTTGGTGGCCTACAAGGTCAGCGGCGGTTCGATCTCCGTGGATCGAATCATCCCGCTGGTACCAGAGCGGGATGTGATCGGCCCGATGACCCGCAGCACGATCGACAATGCCATCGTTCGCGACGTGGTGGGACAACTTGATCCTAACGACCTTTGGGCGCCCGCGCTTCCCATCCTCACCGACAGGCGCCCGGTGCCGGAAAGCGGCTTTGTGGAGGCCCTGAAGACGGCCTCCCTGGCGGGTAAAAGGATTGGCATCATCGGCACTTACGTCGGTCTGCCCCATCCCAACCCGGGCGCCCCCGGTTCAACCAGCAACACCACCCAGGCGCAGACGACCACCGCGGCGACGTTCGCGCTGGTGGAGCAAGCCAAGGCGGACCTGGAGGCCGCTGGCGCGGTTGTGGAGTATGTGTTCATGCCTCCCCAGGTCAGCACCACCTTCAATCGTGGCACCGGCGCTCCGGTCCTGCGATTGAATTCCACTCCATTTAGCGACCAAGTGGCATCGTTCGTGTATCGCAGCCTGATCGAATCCATCGTCGCGCGGCCGGGTGATACCTACAATCAGATCGCGGCCAAGGTTTTGCAGACCGCGAGCCTTGTAACCCAGATCAGCGCGACCAGAAGGAACATGATGTACGCCTTCGATTCCACTACGGGGGACTACGCGCCGGGAACAGCAATCAGCTTCGCCTCACCAGCGGGCATCGAGCATTATCTGGCGCGGGCGGAGCAAAAAAACGCTTTCGAGGACTGGATGGACACCGCGGGACTCGATGCCGTCGTCTGGCCGGTTTGGCCGAACAAGTCGCGCACCGGAGGCACCATCATCGGACGTGACTTGGTCAATTTCATGTACCTGCCCGCGGTGACCGTCCCCATGGGCGTGCTCAACCAGCCTGCGACTTCGACCCTGCCAGCGGGAACAGAGCCGCTCACCTTGAACGTGACCGGCCGTCTCTATGATGATGCCAAGGTTTTGGCGATCGCCAGCGCCTACGAGGCTGCCACCAAGCACCGCTACTCGCCTCCGCTGGCGCCCCCGCTCACGGGTGAGCAGTTCGATTCCGGACGTTTCCTGACCGGCACGGCGAGGAAGGACAAGCTGCCCCCGGTCTTGAGTATCGCCCCTGTGGCCGAGTCTTCCGATGGCGAATCGATCCTCTTCACCGGGTTGGTCTCCGATGCCGGCGGGATTCGGCGGCTTGAAGTCAGCATTGCGGGTGCGTTGATTCCCACCGTCGTTGAGGGCAGCACATGGAAAGCGCTTTTGCCCGCTGAAAGCGCTGCCTACGCCTTCCTTGCCAACGCCTCGACGGTGGATGTGGTCGTGCTGGCGGTTGACACTGCCGGCAACGCCACCTGCGTTTACGAGGATATCGCCCTGTGAGCGAAGACGAACCCGGGAGGCTTGCCGGCCGCCGGTTTCCGCCGTGCCGGCCGCCTCCTCACCCATTTCTCATAAACCTCAGATTCGAATGACCCGCCGAACCGTTGCCGCCACCCTTGCCATCATCGGGTGCGCCGCATGCCTGTGGCTTGGGTTCCATCATGCCCGCGGACCTGGAGACGGAAACTTGGCTTCCTCCGCCGGCAAGGCAAGCCAGACGCCGGAGCCCGGCGCCAGCCAGGCCGTCCCGATGCCGGATGCCGCGGTCGATATGGCTGGCTGGCGGACCCGGATAGATGCAGCGGAGGACTTCGAGAGCCTGATGCAATCCGCCTTGGCGATTGCGGATCCCTCATTCAGAAACACCGTGGTATCCGCGATCATCGACCGTTGGCTGGTGGTTGACATCCCTGGATTCATCCGGTACCTGAACGCGCTTGAGGTGGCTGGCGCCAAAGACTCTCTAGCGATCGTGGCCCTTGCCTTGCAGGACTCGCTTGCCCGTGTGAACGACGAAACCGCGGCCTCTGATGAGATACTGGTGGTGGTTCAGCGACTGGTTTCGTATTTGGCCGCTACCGACCCTTGGAAAGCCCTCGCCTGGGCGCGCAAGTTCCTGCTTGATTACACCCTCGATTCCTCGCTCGTCGCGATCGCCAGAGGCATGGCCCGCACGGATGTCGAGGCGGCGCTGCAGCTCGCCGAAGGCATCGCCTCCTTGCTCCGCCGGTCGCAGGCCTTCGCTGCCATTGCCGCCGTCTGGGCGGCGAAGGATCCTGCGGCGGCGGTTTCCTGGGCAAGCTCGCTCACTAATCCTGCCGAACGCGCGCTGAGCCTCAACTCGATCCTGCTGGTCGCCGCGGACCAGGATCTGCCAGGCGCCGCCCGCCTCCTAAGCGAGCAGGCACAGTTGATCAATGCCGACTACCTGCGGGAGCGCCGCGCCACGCTCGCCGCCTTGGGTCTCACCGAGGCTGACCTGGTCAATGATCCCGAATCCTATCGAGCCCTGTTCGAGTCCGGCGCCATTCCTCCGCCTTCCAGCCCGGATGTCGAACTGCTGGCCGCGGCCGGCAAGGTGATTGGCGCCAAACTGGCTGAACGCGCTCCATCCTCCGGCCTAACCTGGGCCGAGTCGATTGATGGAGATTTTCTGAAACTCACCAGCATCGCCGGGGTCGTTGGCGGCTGGGCAACGCAGGATCCCGCCGGCGCGCTCGCCTGGGTGCGGCAGAATTATCCAGAAAACCTCGATCTCTACACCACGATCCACAGGTCCTGGGCCACCGGCGATCCCGCCGCCGCCGCGGCTTCCGCACGCAATTGGGGCGACGCCGGCCAACGCGCCGCCCTTTTGGAAAGCATCATGAAGGTGTGGGCCACTGCGGACGACCCAACCGGAGCGGCCGCTTTCATCGGCAGCCTTGCTCCCTCGGCGGACAAGGATTCCGCCAGCTACGCGTTTGCGACCACGATCAGTTATCACAGTCCGGATCTGGCCTGGCAGATTGCGCGGGGCATCACCGATGAGTCGGCTCAATTCAAGGCTCTCAAGGCCGCTTTTTCCGCGATGGTGGTTCGCGATCCAGAGGCAGCCGCGCAGGCTTTGCAGGCCACCAACCTGCCGGCGCGCACGACCGCGCTGCTCGCGGGGATGCTGAATGCCGTCGCGGTCGAGTAATCCCCTCAAACGGCGTTTGTGTGCGGCCGCGGAGACGCGCCCCGGCAGCAAAGGCCCATTTCGCGCCAGCGCCGCTACGCGGGAGGACGCTCGCGGACGACAGTTGACCGCCACGCCGGACGCGGTTTGTATGCGGCGTTTCGATGCGCGCGCGAGTCCAGCGTTTTTCCCTTATCAATCAGGCCGCCGATCTGCTGCGCCAACAACTGGCGCAGGGAGCGTGGTCGGGACAATTGCCGGGCGAGCGGCTGCTGGCGGACCAGCTCGGGGTGAGCCGCCCGACCTTGCGCGCGGCGTTGCTGCAATTGCAGAACGAAGGCCTGCTGGCAATCCAGCATGGCCGCCCCACCGCCATCCTTTCGCCACCGCCAGCCGCCGCGGTGCGCGCGCGCCAGGTGAACCTGCTCAGCCCGGTGCCGCTGCGCGAGATGCCACCGCTGATGGTCTGCTGGATCGACGAGTTGCGGGAGCGGCTGGCGGCGGCGGACCATTTCCTGGAGTTGGTGGTGCGGCGCGCGGCCTTTGCGGCGCGCGGGGAGCACGCGCTGAGCCAGCTCTGCCGGCAGGGACCGGAGGCGGTGTGGCTGTTGTATCTCTCTGGCGCGCGCATGCAAAAATGGTTCGCCGCCCAGCGCCTGCCCTGTCTGGTGGCGGGCTCGACCTATCCAGGCGTGGTGCTGCCTTCGATCGATCTCGATTACCGCGCGATCTGCCGTCACGCGGCGGGGTTGCTGCTGGGCAAGGGCCGCCGGCAGCCGGCGCTCATCCTGCCCGAGCCGCAGGCGCCGGGCGATGCCGAGAGCGAGCAGGGCTTCGGCGAGGCCTTCGCGGGCAGGGAGGCGCGCCCTTTGATCCTGCGCCATGACGGCTCCCGCGCCAGCCTGTGCGCCTGTGTGCGCGACGCCCTCCGCGCGCGCCGGCCTGTGGACGGTTTTGTGGTGGCGCGCTCGGCGCACGCGCTGACGGTGCTGACGCTGCTGCAAAACGAGGGGCTGCAAGTGCCGGCGGACGCGGCGGTGATCGCGCGCGATGACGACGCCTTTCTTCAGCACGCGGTGCCGGAGGTGGCGCGCTACACCAGCGATCCGCGCGAATGGGCGCGCCGGGTCACGCGCCTGACGCTGGATTTGATCGCGGGCGCGACGGCCAGCGCGCCAGTGCGCCTGATGCCGGAGTTCGTGCGCGGCGGCACGCTTTGAAGCCGCTTTTTCCAGATGCGCGGCGTGGCGGTCGCGGGCACTGTCGAGCGCTTTGAATCATGACTGCCGCCCTCGAACTTCCCGACCGCCTCCGCAAACGCATCGCGGTGCTGGGGCATCACTTGGCACTGTTCGCGGAAGCGCTGACGGCGCTGCGGGGGCGGGCGGAGAAGGGGCGGCTGCCGGAGCCGTTGACGGCGCATGTCCGGCTGTGCCTGGACTGGCTGCCGCAGGCGGCGATGCCGGCAAGTTTTGAGGTGATGTTGCGGGTGCCGGAATCCGCGCCCGACGACTGGACGGTGACGGCGGCGGAGAGTCCGTCATTTTTGTCAGCGGCGGCCTGCACGCTGCTGCATCTGCCGGGGCTGCGGCGGATGTGGGGGGGCTGGTTGCGCGGCAATGTGCTGGCGGATCTGCGGCGGCGGCTGCCGCGCGCCTGGGTGCTGGATCACGCGGCGGTGCCGCCCTACGGAGCGATCGCGGGCCTGGGTCTGTCGGCGTGGGCGGAGTGGGCGCGGTTGCGGTCGAGGGGCCGGACTTTCGAGATCCGGTTGGCGCAGGAGGAATCCGCTCTGGTGCTGACGCCATCCTCGGATGAGGACATCTGGCGGGAAGCGGCGCGGCGGCTGGGCGCCACGCTGCCGGGGCGGGCGCTGATCGCGGAGCTGCCTGGGGGCGCGCCGCCGCTCTGGCGGGCGGGGTTTGCGCAACAAAACGAGCGCTGGGAGATGACGTCGTTGCAGGCGGAGGACTGACTTCAGCGCATGGGGGAGAAGTCCACCGGTTTCATGTAGATGCTGCGCACGCCCTCCGGCTGCGGCACGGTGAGGGAGCCGCCGTTTTTCTCCTCGGAGGCGGTTTTGGCGGCGATCCAATCGGGGTCGGCGCGGAAGTCAGTGAAGGATTTCAAACCGGCCTCCTCGCTGTCGTGGGCGAGCACATAGACGAGCATGGAACCGGCGCCTTTGTCCGCATCGGTGGGCTCCCAGTAACCGATGTGGGTCATGCCGTGCTTGCTGAAGAGCTTCATGGTGTGGTTGCGGAAGCGCTCGTGCAGCGGGGCGACTTTGCCTTCGGGGGTCTCGTAGATGCGCAGCTCGAAGATGCGCTCGGGCGCCTGGCTCATGACTTTGACCTCGGGGGAGTAGTCGGTGGCCTTCATGAAGATGGACTGCGGGGGTTCGGCGAGGATTTTGCCGTTGGCCTCGCTGGCGGTGCGCGCGGCCTGCCAGTCGGGGTCCTTGCCGAAGGCGGCGAAGGAGGCTTTGGCGGCGTCACGGCTGGCGTGCTTCAAGATGTAAATGAGCGTGGTCTCGCTGCCGTCCTCCGGCTTGGTGGGCACCCAGTAGCCGATGTTGGTCATGCCATGCTTTTCAAACAGCTTGCAGGTGTGGTCACGGAAGCGGGCGAGCAGGTCGGGCAGTTTGCCGGGATGGCAGACGTAAATGCGCAGCTCATAGACGGTGCCGGCGTCATCGGCGCGGGCGTGCAGGGTGGGGATGAGCGTCAACAAGGCAAGCAGCAGCAGGCGGAGTTTTTTCATGGTGAGCGGGAGGCTAATGCAGGCGGCGCGCCGGGCTGCCAAGTGACGATGACGTCACTCGCCGGCGTTGAGCTTGAGTTCGGGACGTTTTTCGATGGCGGCGGCGATGCCGCTGAAGCCCTCGGGCTTTTGCATCTGGAACATATGCAAATAGAGCGCCACTTTTTTCTCCGGGTAGTCGGCGAGCAAGGCGGCGATGGCGGCCTCGGCCTTGTCCTCGGCGATGTCCTCGGGGAGCTCCTCCACCTCGCCCTCGCCATTGTGGGCGATGCCGGCGGCGTCAAGGAAGCTGACGAGCATTTTCGGCTGGCCTTTGAGCAGCCAGATTTGCAGGATCTGCGCGGTCACGTCCTCATTGCCGCGCAGCCGGAGTTGGTCGAGCAGCCAAGCCGACTGCTCAGCCTTGCTTTTGCTTTGCACAAACACGGGACGCAGGCGGCGAGCGGCGGCGAGGTTTTGAATCACCGCGCGGTAAGCGGCGCGCTGCTCCGTCTGCAAGTAGCTCACGATTTCCTGGCGCAGTTCAGGGCCGACGGCTTGCAGCAGTTGGTTGGCGGTCATGTGATGGGGCAAAGTAACGGGCGGTTGGCGGAATGAACCGGCCCGGTATCACCACCCCCGCCCCCCTGCAAGGAATTTCCAAACCCGCCCGCCGGCTCGGGCCAGGTGGTGTGCGGCTCAAAGGGAAACATCGGCCGCCGGCGGTAATGGAAGGGCAGTTGTGTCATGTCGGCGCAGGTCACTCCCGGTGTGTTGACATGAATGAGGTGGTCCACCACCGGGCCGTAAGCCGCTTGCGGCGCGATCACGCCCTTGGCCACCAGAATATGGAAGGCCAGCGGGTCCACACCGCAACTGCGCAACTGCTGCAGGCTGAAGGGCGGCATCCGCCGCGTGGTCAGCATGACCGTGTTGCCGCGGCTGGTGCGCACCACCGCGGTCGGCCCCTGGTCGAAGTCCTTGAAGCCGCCGTGGGAGGCCGCCAGATCGTGAAAGCGTCCGTCATGCAGGCTCACCACCTCGCATTCGTCCTCCAGCGGCTCGCCATGCAGGCCGTCGGCTTCGCCGCCGAGACGCAGTGTCAGCCGCGCGCCGGCACCGGCCGCGCGCGCCGCCGCTGCCGAGGCGGGATCATGCAGGCAGACAAAAGCAGGGCCAAGCCCGCGCCGGTGCAGTTGCCAAAGCAGGATGGTGCCGTGGCCAGGTGAACCGCCGCCGACATTGTCGCCCATGTCCAGCAACAGCACGCGGCCCGCAGCGGCGGCGGCTTGTTCCACGGCCTGCTCGGGCGGCGTAAAAACCGGCAGGAAACTCTGACGACGCTCCCACAGGTCCGCCGCCAAGCCGTCCGCCAGCCGGCGCGCCAGCTCGGCGTCGCCATCCGTCACCACCACCACCGAGGAGCCCATCTCCACCACGTCAGCGTACGGAAAACCAAGCAGCGTGCTCTGACTCAAAATTTGGGTGTCCGCCTCCAACATGCGCGCCCACTCATAAAACTCGCGCAAAGGCGGCTGCGAGGTGTTTTGACACTGGATGTTGATGGCCAGCGGTGGAAACGCCGCCGCCTGAGTCGGGCGCGCCTCCCCGCGCAAGGTGCGCGCCATCAACCGCGCCGCGCACAAGCCTGTCTCCCGCTGATCCAAGTGCGGATTGCTGCGGTAGGCCAGCAGCGCGTCGGTGGCCGCCACCATGTCCTCGGACAAATTCGTGTGCGGGTCGAGCGTGGCGATCAACGGCACCCGCGGCCCGATGAGCGCGCGCACCTGCCGCAACCACCAGCCGTCCGCGTCGGGATGATTCTCCGCCACCGTCGCCCCGTGCGGCGCCGCCAGCACGCCATCCAGCGGTCCCGCCTGCCGCAACGCCTCCAGCATTTCCGCCACCAGCGCTGCAAAGACCTCCGCTTGAATGACGCCAAAAGGATAAGCGCGCGCCGCGAACACCGGCACCGCCTCGATCCCCGCCTCGGCAAGCCCCTCAAAAAAACCGCCGACTTCATGCGCCGCGTCCGCCAGCCTCTCCCGCACCGCCTCGCCGCGCGCCAGCATGTCCTCCTCAAAATGCTGCCGCGTCGTCTCCCCGTCGATGAACGTGTTGGACTCCTGCAACAGCGCGATGATGCCCACTCTCATCATCTCAAAGAATCCCGTGTTTGGCGAACACCGCCGTCGCCGCCATGCCCGCGCGGATGTCATCGCGCACCGCGTTTTCCGCATGGACCTTGTCCCAGGCCGCCTGCAAAACCCGCTCCTCCACCTCCTGCGGCACCACCACCACGCCGTCCTCATCCGCAAATATCACGTCACCACTGCGCATGGTGACGCCGCCGATTGCCACCGGCACATCGCGCGCGATCACCCGCTGCCGGTGCAGGCTGTCATACGGGCAGACGCCGGAGGCAAAAACAGGAAAACCCATGGCGCGCATCGCCGCCACGTCCCGCACCGCGCCATGCACCAGCGCGCCCGCGCACCCCCGGTTGCGCGCCGCCGTGGACAACAGTTCCCCCCAAATGCCGGAGCGCAGCGAACCGCCCGCGGCCGCGATCAACACCTCCCCCGTTTGCAAATCATCCACCGCATCCAGCTCGATCTTGTACGGCTCCGGATCCGTGCCTTCAACGTCCTCCCACAAGGTCGTGCGGCAGCGTCCTGCCAGTTTGGCGACGCCGGTTACGGGCGCCAGCGCCACACTCAAGCACTGGTTGCGATAGCCCGCCGCGTCGAGCGCGTCGGAAAGGACCGCGGAATAGAGCATCCCTTTGATTTCGCTAAGTTTTATCACTAGTTGATAGGCTAGATTTTATGCCAATGGCATTGGCTGGATTGTAGCGTGCTACTCATAACGGAGTCAATCCTCATTCATTTGAAACATTTCCTATAAAATCAAGAGCTCGCGGCCGCCGTCTGGCACGACCTTCGTCAGCGCGGGTCGTTCCGCTCGCCGCTGCCCTGCACCCAAGGCCCGGCCACCTGCTGCTCATGCACCGCCGCGCAAATCAAACGCAACGAGGCCTCCAAATCCCCGTCCGCGGTCCTGAACGCATCCGCATCAATGGTCAAGGGCGCGCCAAGCACCACCAGCGGCGCGCCATACTGCGGACACCGCACCGCCTGCTCCAGGGTCAGACCGCCCACCGCCTGCACCGGCACACTCACCGCGCGCACCACCTCGCGCAGTTGGTCGAGCGGACTTGGCATGCGCCTGCCCGCTGCCGCGATGCCGCGCCGTTCATCGTAGCCGATGTGATGGATCACATAATCACAACCCAGATCCTCCAGCCACTGCGCACCCGCCACCATGTCCGGGCAGGCCAGATTGTCGCCCATCACTTTGCAGCCGTGGTCCGCCCCCGCTTTCACCACGCATTTGATCGTCTCCGCGTGCGCGCGCGCCATCACCACCACATGCGTGGCGCCCGCCTTCGCCATCATCTCCGCCTCCAAATAACCGCCATCCATGGTTTTGAGGTCCGCCACGATCGGTGTCTCAGGGAATGCCTGCCGCAACGCCCGCACCCCGTGCAGCCCCTCCGCCAGCAGCAGCGGCGTGCCCGCCTCCAGCCAGTCCACCCCCGCACGCAACGCCAGCGCCGCCGTGGCGAGGGCTTCATCGAGACTGGTCAAGTCGAGGGAAATCTGAACTATCGGCTGCATGCGCGCGGGCTGGCCTCTCAGCAAAGCCAGAACCCGGTGCCGCGCCAGGGGAAAGAACCCGGATCTCAGCAGTCCGCGAAAAGTGAGAATGCCCGCAATCAAAACTTGCGAAAAGTGGCAGAATCGCTAATGGAAGAGGTGGCATTGAAAGCGATCGCCTTCTAAATCCTCCGAAGTCTGGCTAATCCTGGATTTTCTAAAATTTAGATAATTTCTTTCAATTCTAAAAAATATCTTGCAGTTCGGGAATTTTCGCTGTACTGTGTGTTTATTGCGGGTATAGCTCAATGGTAGAGCTCTAGCCTTCCAAGCTAGCTACGTGGGTTCGATTCCCACTACCCGCTCCAGACACCGTGCTTTAGCTGATTCCTTCGATCTCCCGACTGCCATGAAAGCGATCTCGTTCCTTTCCCTGCCGCGGCTCTGCCTGTGCGCCCTTGCCTTCGCCTCCGCCGCCGTGGCCGCACCCAAGTGCGGTGAAATCGCCCACGATGTGCGCAAAGCCATCATTGCGGATCCGGCCAAGACGCTGATGGTCGTCGAGGACGCCCTGGTGATCAATGAAGCCTGCGCCTGCGAAATCGTCAAAGCCGCCATTGAAGCTTCCAATGCCGACGAGGTGATGAAACAGCAAATCGTCCAGACCGCGCTCGCCGTCGCTCCCAAAATGGCGCCGGTCATCACCGAATGCATTGGGGTCAGCGGTGCCGTGCCGGTGCCCTATCAAGAATCGACGCCCGCCCCGGCCGAGTCCGGCAAGAACGCCAAAGCCGTGCTGCCGGTGCTGCCGGAGGCCCCCATCGAAGACGTGCAGGACTTCGTTTACATTCCCCGTGACATCCGCGGCATCTATTTGATCGCCCCCGGTGGAGTCGGCATCATTGGCGAGCGCACCGTCGAGGAAGTCTGCACAGGTCAAAAAGGCGGCGGCCATGGGGGTGACAGACCGCGCCGCCGCATCACCAGTCCCATTTCCCGGTCCATCGCCGGCACGCCTTGACCGGCACGTCACGCTGACAGCCAACCTCCCGACTCTTCATGCGCCCGCCCACCTCACTGCTCATCGCCGGATTCATGCTTCTCCTCGGTTCCGCGGCCGCCATGGCGCAAGGCCTGCTGGCAGTGCAGCGCGCGGCGGACTTCCGGCGCGAGGTGCCGCTCACCTGGACCGTGGGTGTCAACGGCGGCTATGACAGCCTCAACTACAAGCAGAGCAGCGAGTTCTTCCCCGACATCGAGTCCTACTTCCTGCAAGGCGGCGCCGGTGTCACCTACACTCATGCCGACCGCCGCACGCCCTGGAGCTTCTCGCTCGACGGCGGCATCCTGCACTACCTCGACGACGCCCCGCGCAACGATGACACCTTCTACAGCGCCCGCGCCGCCTTCAACATCGCGCATGAGATTTCCCAGCGCTTGAAGATCAGCAACAACTTTTACGCCGCCTACGAAGTGGAGCCCAACACCGCCATGGGCGCCTCCACCACCCTCTGGAACGGCCAGTACTTTTACGGCTACGAAAACTTCAACGTCAGCTACGCCTGGTCCCGCCGCGTCACCACCACCACCTCCTACACCATCGACGGCATCTTTTATGACGATGATTTCGTCGCCGCCTCGGAAGACCGGCTTTCCCACCTCATCGCCCAGCAGTTCGCCTACTCGCTGAGTCCGCGCACCCAGCTTGTCGGCGAGTACCGCTATCGCATGGTGAACTTCAAAAACCGCTCGGATGTGGACTACCGCTCCCACTACATCCTGGCCGGCGTGGACCACGCCTGGAGCCAGCGCCTCAGCACCTCGCTGCGCGGCGGTGTCGAAATGTTCAGCTCCGACCGCAGCGACCAGACCGCGCCTTATGGCGAGTTCGCGCTCGACTACGCCGTGGACCGTCAGACCTCCATCCGCTGGTTCAGCGCCCTGGGTTTTGACGGCACCGAGTTGCAGCAATTCGACAGCCGCTACTCCTTCCGCACCGGCCTCAACGCCTGGCATCAAGTGGACCGCCGCCTCGGTCTCAACGGCGGCCTGTCCTATGTTTACAGCGACTTCGACGGCGGCGACATCAGCCCCAGCGTCACCGAGAACTCCATCCTGCTCTCCGCCGGGCTCAGCTACCTGCTCTGGTCCAATGTCAGCCTCAACGCCAACTACTCCTACACCATCCTCAGCTCCGACGATCCCTTCCGCGAATTTGACCGCAACCGGATCGCCCTCGGCATGAGCGCCAGTTTCTGATTGCTTGTCCCCCAACAGCCCCGCACTCCCGACCGGCGGTCTTGCTTGCGCAAGCCCGCTGGTTCGTTGCCACGCGCGGCATTTAAGATATCTTAAACAAATCCGCGGTCCAAATCCCACGTCATGAACGAGTCCCGAACCGAGCTGCAGCGGCATACCATCGACGCCTGGCAAGTCATCCGCAATCGCTTCGGTCTCATCATCTCCTCCTTCCTGCTGGTCTTCGCCGTCGCCGTCATCGTCACTTACATCATGCCGCGCAAATATCGCGGGCGGGTGGAGATGCGCATCGAGCGCCGCGATGTGAAGGTGGATGTGTTTGATGACCGCCGCTCCTTTGACGCCATGGTGATGTCCGAGCAGTGGATCAAAACCGAGATCGACACCATCACCAAGGCCGAGACGCTTTATCCCGTGGTCGATGCCATGGAACTGCAAAAGCGCTGGGAAATCCCGACCCGCCAGCTCGCCCTGGGCCGCCTCCAGGGCAATCTCGACATTCAGACCGCGCTGCGCTCCGACATGGTGACCATCCAGTTTTTTGACGAGGACAAACAACTGGCCGTGGAGGTCGCCAACGCCGTCGCGGACAGCTACATGAACAAGCGCATCGGCGTGGACCGCGCGCAGAAACAGGAGGCGCTTGAGAAGATCAGCAAGCAGATCAGCGAGCAGGAGGCGCTGGCCATGTCCGCGCGCGAGCGCAAGCTCGCCGCCCAGCGCGCCGCTGGCATTGTCGGCGAGCTGGCTTACGGCGGTCCCTTCTCCCGCCGTCCCGGTTATGAGGTGGCAACGCCGGAGGATCATTTGGAAATGACGCGCCAGCAGGAACTGGTGAAGATCAACTTGGAAATCCAGGCGCTGCAGGCCGAGTTGCAGGAAATCGGCAAGCTCAGCAACGACGAGATCTCCCAGCGCGCCTCCGCCTTGCGCTTGCAGAACCAGATCCTCACCGCCTTGCAGGCCGAGCTGAACCAGTACTCCGTCAAACTCGAGGGCCTGCTCAATTCCGGCCTCGGCCGCAAGCACCCGAACGTGCTCGCCACCCAGGCGCAGATCGACAAAACCACCTCCCTCATCGTCGAGACCACCAAGAGCCACATCGCCGGTCTCGACAACAAGCTCTCCACCGCCCTGGCGCAGAAGGCCGAGCTCGAAAAATTCAACGAGGCCTCCAAGACCGAGGCGCTCGACCAGCAGGCCGGGCTCAGCGATTACATCGCCGCCAAGCGCCAGCTCGAGGAACTCGAAAACCTCCTGCTCAAACTCAAGGAGCGCTACGCCGAGGAAAAGTCCGGCCTCGATCTGGTCAAGTCCCCCGCCACCATTTTCGCCAAAGCCGAGCCCGAACCCAAACCCGCCAAGCCCAACATCCTCGTCAACCTCGCCCTCGGCGGCGTGCTCGGTCTCATGCTCGGCGTCGGCCTCGCCTTCGGCCTCGAATCCCTCGACACCACCGTGCGCAGCCTCGACGACGTCGAGCGTTTCCTCGGTGTGCCCGTGCTCGCCGTCATCCCGCGCGATGTCGGCGTGCTGCACCGCGCCAGCGGCTTCTCTCCCGATGCCGAGGCCTACCGCATCCTGCGCACCAACATCGAGTTCAACCGCAGGAACCCCAACGCCAACTGCCTCACCGTCGTCAGCGGCGGCGCGGGCGAGGGCAAATCCACCACCCTCACCAACCTCGCCTTCGTCTGCGCCCAGGGCGGTTACAACGTGCTGCTCATCGACGGCGACCTGCGCCGCCCGCGCCTGCACACCCTCTTCGATGTCAGCAACAGCCGCGGCCTCACCAACTACCTCGCCACCCAGGTGCCGCTGGAGGAGGTCGTCATGCAGACCCCGGTCGAAAATCTTTTCTTCCTCCCCAGCGGCCTGCTGCCCGCCGACAGCGCCGGCATCCTCAACTCCCAGCGCATGGCCGAGCTGATCGAGGACGTGAAAGCCCGCTTCGATCTCGTGCTCATCGACTCCCCGCCCATCCTCGGCGTCAGCGACGCCTCCGTGCTCGTCAACGAAGCCGACGCCACCCTCATCGTCGTGCAGCATCGCAAGCTGCCGCGCCAGATGCTGCTGCGCGTCAAGCAGGCCGTGGAAAACGTCGGCGGCAAAGTGCTCGGCGTCGTGCTCAACAACGTCGATGTGCGCACCGACTCCCAGTATCAGTACTACACCAGCTACTACACCTACTACAGCCCGTCCAACACCGCCGCGCCCGGCGGCGCCAAGGCAGGCAAAAAACGCCGCAGCGAACCCGCCGCGCGCGCCGCAGCCCCCGCGCCCGCCGTCGCCGCCGCAGCCTCGTCCAGAAACGAGGACGATCTCTTTTAACCCAAACCGAACCCCATGAAAACCTTCCTGCATCTCTTGCTTGCCCTTTTGCTGCCCGCCGCCAGCCTGCGCGCGCAAAGCTCGGAAATCCCGCTGCGTCCCGGCGACCGCATTTCCCTCACCATTGGCGGCGTGCCGAGCGAGGAGGTGCCGCAGATTTCCAAAGTGTACACCGTCAGCGACGCCGGCACCATCTCCCTGCTGCACATCAATGAAGTGAAGGCGTCCGGTTTGAAACCTTCCGCCCTGCAACGCGCCATCGAGAGCACTTACAAGAGCCAGGAAATCTACACCAACCCGGTGGTCACCGTCTCCATCGACGCCACCAACGACCAGACCGCGCGCCAAGTCTATGTCAGCGGCGTCGTCCAGCCCGGACCCAAGCCCTTCAAACCCGGTCTCACCGCCATGCAGTCCATCATGGCCGGCGGCGGTCCCACACCTTACGGCCGCTTGAGCAAGACCCGCATCGTGCGCACCAACAACGACGGCAGCCGCCAGACCATCGCCGTCGATCTCAGCAAGTACTCCAGCAACCCCTCCATCGACGTGCCCCTCCAACCCGAGGACCAGGTCATCGTGCCGGAGTAAGGGATTTGAAGCCCGAAATTCGAAGCTCGAAATTCGAAAGCGTGAGCAGAAGCTCTATCGCATAGCGCAGCCCTTTCCGCCGCATTGAATCGTCCCCACCGGGGACCATGACCTCAGCCCAGGGCTGAGCGCAGCGATGCCCTGGAATTCGTGCATGGACACCTCACTCCTTCTGTCGCGCCCTGAAGGGGCGCCAGAGCGGACCGAATCCCCTCACCCCTCACCACACTCAACTCCTACTCACTACTCACTGATTACCGCCCCCGCCCGCCACAGCACCTCTTTCTCAATCCCGCCCGCCAGCCGGTAGCGTTTGACCTGTGCCGGCAAATCCGCGAGCCGCCCCCACGCCGTGAACAGTTCGCTCAGCAAATCCGGCAGCGCGCCCGTCAAAATGAAATCGTGGGCGAGCAGGAAGCTTTCCGCTTCCATGAAGGCGCGCTGACGAATGAGAAAACGCACCCAGGCCGCCGACAAAGCGGCCTCCGGCCCCGTGTGGTTCTCGGCATGCCGCAACGCGCCCTCGAACAGCTCGCGCGCCCACTCCGGCCGTCCCGCCTGCTCAAAGGCGGCCACCCAGTCGTTGAGCCGCTCGCCGCCGGGCGGGCTTTGATGCACGACCTCGGAAAAAAGCTCCCGCAGCGTGTGCTCCTGGCCGAGCGCCCGCGCCGCTCCGACCATCACCGGCAACCGCCGGCCTTGACGGCGAAGGGTGGACAGCTCACCCGCAAACTCCGCGGCAGCCCATGCCTCCTTGGCGCGGCCCGCCCGCAGCAGCACCACCGCCGCCTGCTCGATGCAACGCCGGTCGTCGTCGTTGCGCGCCGCGTCCCGCCAGGCGTTGAGGGCGGCGTTAAAACCATCCACAGACCCAGGCGCTGACCACGCGCAGAGCGCGGCGGCGGCCAGCACGCGATCCGGCCCGCTCGCCGTCTGTGCCCGCAAAAACGCCGTCCACTCGGCCGCCGCCGCCGCCGGAGTGGCGGCCGCCAGCTCCGCCAGCCAGTCGAGAAACAGGCGCTCCGACTCGGCCTCGCGACCGCCGGCGCGCAGCACAGAAAGCAGGATTTCAGGCGGCGGCAGGGAGGTTGGCTTGGCGCTAGGCTCCACTTGCATCCGCAGTTGTTCCGCGCGCAGGCGGAAGCGCTCCGCAGGCTCGCTGGCGCGCCGCTCCGCCTGGGTGAGCAGGTTGTCGGCAAGGTTGCGGTTCCCGGTGGCGCGGAGCACCTCCGCGACCGCAAGAATGGAGCTCGCCTCATGCTCTTTGACCGCCCGCGTCATCACGCGGCGCAGACCCTCCACATCCTGCTGTTCCGCGGTCAGTTGGGTCTCCAGCAGCAGCGCCGCGCGCGCGTGCTCGCCCGGTGTGCCCTCGTGCTCGTGCTCGCGCAGCACCGCCAGCGCCGCCGTTTTGTCCCCGCGCGCGTGGAGAATACGGGCACGGCAAAGCGCGCTCTCGGTGTCGGGTTCGAGACCGTCGTCGTCGTGCAGCAGAAAACAGTCGCGGTACTTCTCCCACGCCGTCAACGCCTCATCCGCGCGCCCCAGGCGCTCCAGCAGCCGCGCCTGCTCGCGCAGATAAAACGTCTCCGGCGGCAGGCGTCCCGGCAGGATCGGCGCGGGGCTTTTTTCGGCGGCAAACAAGCGCAGCGACTCCAGATCGAAGTCGGCGGCGAGGAAACGCGCGTGCATCTCGCGCAAGGCCTCGTCGCCGGGCGTCGGCGGTTTGAACGGCGGCACCGCGCGCGCAAGCTGGATGGCGAAACTTTTCCCCGGCTCGATCTCGCGCGCGGCCTCGGTGGCGCGCAGCAACCAGACCGCGTACTCGCTGTTGGTGGGCGCGCGCGGCGGCAGCAGGCGGTACACCTCGATGGCCTCGCGCGCCATGCCGGCGGACTCCAGCTTCGCCCCGAGTTCCGCCAGCAACTCCACCGACGACTCCGCGCGCATGTCCACCGGTGCCAGCCAGTTGCGGATCAGGCGCAGGCGATTGGCGTGGTCGGTTTGGCGCAGGGAGCGCAGCAGCCCGGCCAGCCGCAACTCGTTGAACTCGTAACCCGGTCGCGGCCCGAGTTGCACCGTGCCCCAGCGCTCCAGCAATCGCCGCTCCGCCTCCGCCGACACCCCGGCCAGCCCTTGCTGCGCCAGCAGCGCGCCGATCTCCCGCGTCTCCTCCCACAGGCTCTGCGCCTGCGGCGCCTCCTCAAATCGCATGGATCCCTGCGGCATCAATCCGCCCGGCTTCTGACCGAGCGAGCGATTGCCCAGAAAATCCTCCCGCACCCAGCGCTCCAGTCGCTCCACCGCCTGCGGTTGCGCGCCCGCCAGCCCCGCCACCGCCGCCCGCCGCAGCTCCGTCAGGTCCGAGGGCGGCGCCTTTTGCAAATGCTCCCAGGCCAGCGCCAGCGCCTCATCCCGCTCCTGGCGCGAGGCCGCCGTGCGCGCCAGCGCCCCGACGCTGTGCAGGAACGGATCATAGACGCCCTGGTACTTGCCCGGCTTGGTCGGGATCTGCACCGCCAGCTTCAAATAATGCCGCGCCAACTCGCGCCGCTCCGCCGCCTCCGCCATGTTCGCCAGCATCAGCGCGTAGTCCGCCCCCAGCGCGCGCGACCGCTGCCGCAGCCACTCCCCCAGCGTCAGCGCCGGATCAAAACGCCGCCGGTCATGCAAGCGGCGCGTGATCTCCAGCAACGCGGTGTTTGGCAACTGCCCGGACTCCGCCAGGCGCGTCATCTCATCATCCGTGAAGCGGTGCGCCGGCACGTCCGCCAGCGCCAGCACCCCCGCCGTCAGCAGGCGCCGCAAGCGCTCCGCTTCCGCCTCCGGCCGCGCCTTCCGCATCGGCGCGATCCAATCCAGCAGCGCCGCCATCTGACCACCGCGCAGCAGCAGCCAGACGCGCGCAAAGTCCGCCTCCAGCGTGTTCACCTTGCCAAGCAAGCGATCCACCAACCGCGGCCACGCCACGCTTTCCGGCGGCGGCGCGCCATGCAGCGCCCACAGCGCCTCCACCGGATTTTTTTCCGCCGCCGCCAGCCAGCGTTTTTGCCAGGCCGCCAGCGCCTGCTCACCCGCCAGCGTTTGCAGCCGCCCCAGCTCCTCCAGCGCGCGCAGACGCTGCATCTCCGGCGCCTCCGGCAGCAGCGCGTATTCCGCCCGTGGCTGGCTTAAAAACGCGCGCAGACTCTCCTGCTCCGCCTCCTCCAAACCGTTGACCGATCCCAGCAGGTCGCTGACATCGGTGGCCGGACCGCGTTTGCCGGGGTGCCGTTTTTCAGACAGCGGCAGCGGCACTGCCGGAAACACCGGCACCTTCTTGAAACCCGCCGGCGTCGCCGCCAGCAGCGCCTGCAAATGCCCGCGCGCCGCCTCGTGCTCGCCCAGCTTCACGCAGGCCAGCGCCAGCTCCAAACGCGCCCGCCCATCCCAGGACTGCACCCGCGTCACCTGCTCCAGCACCCGCCGCCGCGCCTCGTCCTGACCTGTCTCCTGATAGTGTTTCGCCAGCCCCTCCAGCGCCTTCACATCCTGCGCAAACCGCCGCTCCAACTGCTGCCGCGCCTGGTCCGCCTCGTCGATCCGGAAATCCCGCTCCAGCAGCTCCACCAGCAGCCGGTTCTCGCGCGCCACCTCCCCTTGCGCTGCCGCCGCCGCGATCTGCTTTTGAAAATAAATCGCCAGCGCCACGTCTTCCACCCGCAGCGCCGCATCCCGCAATTGCTCCAGGGAAAACGGCGTGTCCGGCGCGGTGTAGTAAGCGCGCTTCATCGCTGCGAACGCCGCCGGCGCATCGTCCGCGCGCAGATGCACCTGCGCCAGCGCCTCGGGATAAAAACCGTCGAACGGATGCCGCGCCGCCGCCGCCGTCAGCGCCGCCGCCACCAGCTCGAGCCGCTCCTCCAGCACCGCCGGGTCCAGCTCGCGCCCGCTGCTGTCCGCCGCCGTCAGCCGGTCCAGGAAGCGTTTGAAGGCCTCGCGCCGCCGCCCCACCTCCGTCTCCAATTCCACCACGCGCATCCCGGTGGCGACATGCCCCGGCAGATCCGACAGGCTCAGTTGCAACTCCGCCTGCCGTTCCAACAGCGGAATCGCCGCCGCCCCGGACGCCCGCGCCGCCGCCTGCTGCCAAAGCGCCAGCGCCTCCTCTGGCCGCCGTTGCAGCACCAGGATGCGGCTCAAAGCCGCCAGCAACAAGTCATTGCCCGCATCCTGCCGCAGCGCCGCGCGCAGCAGCGTCACCGCCTCCCCCCCCACCGGTTCCGGCGCGCCTCGCCCAAGATCCTCGCCCCGCCGCGCCGCCATATCCCGCCGCTGCTGGTCCGCCTCCAAAAGCAGCTCCACCTCGCGCAGCAGGTAGCGGGTGCGATTCCCCGGATCACGCTGCCGCAACCGCTCCAGTACCCGCTGCGCCAGCGCCCGGTTGTCGTCCGACTGCGCCAGTTCCAGCAGCACGTTCTCCGCCTCCAGCGACAGCTCCCTCGTCGCGCCCGATTCAGGATCAAAAGCCAGCGCCCGCAGGTGTTCGTAGGCCGCGTTCAAGTCCTCCGCGCGCAGCGCCCACCACGCCGCCCGGAACCGCCACTCCGGTGCGCCGCTCTCCCGCGCCCGCGCCACGATGCGCTCCAACTCCTGCCGCAACTGCGGAGTCGCCCCCGCCCCCGGCGCCGGCTCGTCACTGGCAAACTGGCTGCCCGTGAACACACTCGGCAGGCGAAACTCCGCCCCCGCCGCAGCTCCCGCCGCGCTCGCTGGCAGCGCGCCCTCGTGCAGCAACGCCAGCAACCGCTCGTCCGCCTCCACCCGCTCCTCGTCGTTGGCCGCCGCCTGCCAGGCTTTCTCCAACAGTGCCCGCGCCTCCTGCAGGTGGTCATCACCATGATCCGCCAGCAGGTCCGCCAGTCGCAGCCACTCCTCCCTGCCCGCCTGCGACAGCGCCGCCGCCGCTCGCGCCCGCTCCAGCGCGCCCGCGAGGTCGTTGCCGCCCGCCAGAAAGGTCGTCACCTCCGCCAGCCGCCGCCGTTGCTCCTCCGTCTTCACCGCCCCCGCCGCGTAAGCATCCAGCACCGCCTGCGCCGCCTCCGTCTGCCGCCGCGCCCGCAGATGACCGGCCAGCTCAAACACCGGTTCCGCCTTGTCCGGCTGGCGCGCCACCCGCGCCCGCAGCAACGTCTCCACCGCCGTGTCCAGCGCATGCAGACGCGCAAAAGCCAGCGCCTCCTTTTCCACCTCCGCGCGCCCCGCCGCCGCAGCCACCAAGTCCAGCAACCGCCGCTCCGCCGCCGCCGGATCCCCCGCGCGCAGATCCGTCTCGCAACGCAGCAGCACCCACCCGCTCGCCACCCGCGCCCCCGCCGCCTCCAGATGCGCGTCCAGCCATGCCCGCGCCTCCTCCACCCCGCCCTGATCCAGCAACGCCCGCGCCCATTCCCAGCGATACGACTCCTCCTGCGGCGCCAATTCCAGCAACCGCCGCAGCGCCGCCAGTCGCGCCTCCGGATTCACCGTCAGACTGAAAAACACCGCCAGCTCGTGCAGCGCCGCCTCCCGTCCCGAGGGCGCCGCCTGCTCCGCCGCCGCCTCCAGCGCCGCGCGCATCTCCTCCAACCGCCCGAACCGCTCATGCAGCCGCACCCGTTCGCGAAACAACTCCGCGTGCCGCCCATCCCGGAAGTGCGTCAGCTCCAGGCCCTGCCGCAGCGCCGCGTCCGCCTCCTCAAACTGGTCCGCGTGCGCCTGGATGCGCGCCAGATCACGCAGCGCCGCCAGTTTTTCCCGCGGCTCAGCCCGCTCCGCCAGCGCCTTGAAAAACACCGCCGCCCGCCCCGACAACCCCGCCTGCAACAAGCGCCGCGCCACCTGCCGCGCCAAGTCCAGCGACTCCGCCTGCGCCGCCGCCGCCTGCTCCCACAGGTCTGCCGCCCGCTCCACCTGCTCCGCCCCCAGCGCCGTGTCCCCCGCCTCCAGCAGCGCCGTCACCCGCTCCCCACCGCCTTCCGGCAGCAACTTCGCCAGCGCCTCGTAATGGCCCAGCGCCCGCGCCGCCTCACCCGCTTCCGCCGCCGCCCGCGCCGCCGCGCGACGCGCCTGCGCATTCTCTGGATGCGCCGCCGCCACCGCCTCAAAAATCGCGCCCGCCGCCGCCGCATCCCCGCCGCGCGCCAGCAGATGCGCTTGCACCAGCCGCACTGACGGATGCGGCTGCGCCGCCGCCTGCGCCGCGATGGTGTCCAGCAGCAGTTGCGTCTGTCCATGCGTTTCATAGAGCTGCCACAGCAGGTCCAGCACCCGCCCCGGCTCCGGCTGCGCCACCAGCAGACCCAGGTACTCGTTCGCCAGCCGCGTCTCCCGCTCCGTCCACACCACCGCCGCCTCCTCAGCGCTCACCGCCGCCAGCACCATGATCCCGCGCAGACAAAGGACCGCCCCCGCCCGTTTCCACGAGCCCAAAGCCTGCCAAGTCAACGCTCTCGCGTGCATGATCCCAACCTAGGCGACGCCAGCCAGAATGGCGAGCGCATTATCGCCCTGGCTGCCTGGACTCTTTCTTCGGCACCACAAAACGACAACTTTTCCAGGCCGCAATCCTTGCAAAATCAAGGCATGTAAACTGTGTTTCTGCAACATAGTTGACATCACGCCGACTGCTTTTGCTGCCAGACGCCCCCTTGGCCCGCGCCCAAAACCGTTTGCACATCCAGCCTTCTTCGGTCCCATTCGCCGCAACCCTTTTGTTCGCTTTGTCCCGCTCTTCCCGCACGCTTGTCGCCATCCCGGCCCGCTGGGGTTCGACGCGGTTTCCCGGCAAAATGCTCCATGAGATCGCCGGCAAACCGCTCGTCCAGCACGTTTGGGAGCGTTGTCAGGCCTGCCGCGCGGTGGACGACATCGTCATCGCCACCGACGACGCCCGCATCGTCGAGGCCGGCGCAGCCTTCGGCGCGCGCGTGGTGCTCACCTCGCCCGCGCATCCGAGCGGCACGGACCGCATCGCCGAGGCCGCCGGCCTGTTTCCCGACCACGACATCCTCATCAATGTGCAGGGTGACGAACCGCTGATCTCCCCCAACCTCATCGACCAGCTCGCCGAGCGTCTGCGTGCGGAGCCGGGGATCCCCATGATCACCGCCGCCGCGCCGATCCGCGAGCCCGCATTGTTGCACGACCCGAACGTGGTCAAGGTGGTGCTCGATGAGCAGGGCGACGCCCTCTATTTCTCGCGCTCGCCGCTGCCTTACTTCCGCCACGAAGTGCCCGGCCTGGAGCCGCTGCGCCACCTGGGCATCTATGGTTTTCAGCGCGACTTTCTGCTGCGTTTCGTGAGCTGGCCGCCCGCCGCCCTCGAGCGCGCGGAGGCCCTGGAGCAACTGCGCGCCCTCGCCCACGGCGCGCGCATCCGCGTCGTGCTGACCGACGAACTTTCCCCCGGCGTGGACACCCCCGAGCAGGCGCGGGCCATCGAGGCGGAGCTGCGGCAGGCAAAAACCGGGGCGCGCTGAGCCGCCGGCCCGATGGCCGCGGAGGCCCGCGCGCAGGGTCGCCGCCGCGCTCAGCACCAGTCGCGCAGGTCTTTGAGCTTGGCGTGGGCGGCGCCGCGTTCGAGGCTGCTTTCGGCGCGGGCCCGGCCGGCGGCGAGGTCCGGTTCCAACCCGGTGATGACAAAACCGGCGGCGGCGTTGAGCACGGCGAGCTCGCGCTTGGGACCGGCCACGGTGCCGTCGAGAATGCCCTCCAGGATGCGGGCGTTTTCCGCGGCCTCGCCGCCCTTGAGATCGGCGAGCCGCGCCTTGGCAAAGCCGTGCGCGGCGGCATCGAGGACGTGCCGGCGGATTCGGCCATCGCGCAGCTCGCACACCGTGTTGGGGCCGAGGGTGGAGAGCTCGTCCATGCCGGCGCCATCCCCGGCGCTGCCATGCACCACCCAGGCGGCTTTGCGGCCGAGGCGGCGCAGGATGTCGGCGAAGACCTCCGTCCAGGCGGGGTCGAAGACGCCGATGAGCTGGTGGTCCGGGCGCGCCGGATTGAGCAGCGGGCCGAGCAGGTTGAACATCGAGCGCTGGCCTTCCTGGGCGAGCAGTTGACGCGCCTCGGCGACGGCTTTGAAGGCGGGATGGTACAGCGGCGCGAACAGGAAGCCGACGCCAATTTCCTCGATGGCGTGGGCGACACGGGCTGGCGGCAGGTCGAGGCGCACGCCGAGCGCCTCCAGCACATCGGCGCCGCCGCTTTTCGAGGTGACGCCGCGGTTGCCGTGCTTGCTGACGCAAACGCCGCCGCCGGCCAGGATGAACATGGCGGTGGTGGAGACGTTGAAGAGATTCAGTTTGTCGCCGCCGGTGCCGACGACATCGAGCATCGGGCCGGGCAGCTTGGCGCGGTCGAGGCCGGGATCGACGGCCAGCGCCAGGAACTCGGTGACGAACCCGGCGATCTCCTCCGGGCGCTCTCCGCGCCGCGCCAGGGCGCGCAGGAAGGCGGCTTTGTCAGCGGCGGCCACCGCGGGATCCACCAGCGCCGCGGCGGCGGCGCGAAGGGTGTCGGGTGCGAGCGGCTGATCAGGGACGATGCGGGCGGTGAGCGATTCCATGCGACCTCATCATGGGGAAAAAAGAGCGGGAATGCAATCCCGCCCTCCACCTTAAGGCTCAACCGGCGGCACCGGCGCCACCACCACCTTGCCGCTCTCCTGCGGGGTGTTGCCGGGGGTGTCGCCTGCCACGGCGGGGAGCTGGTTGACGATGCCATAACCCGCGCCCGCGCCGCCCACGAGCAGCCCCTGGGCGTTGATCACGCGCTTGACCTGCTTGCCGCTGCCGGGCAGCAGCGGATTTTCCTCGGTCAGGGTGATCTGCGCTCTGAACGCGCCGGTCTTGGCGGTGAAGGTGAGCTTGGCCCGGCGGGTGTTGACCAGCCCGAAGTCGCTGCTGAAGGTGACTTTGTTGTTGGCGGCCACCTGGCCTTTCATGCCCTCGACGGTGGCCGGGGGCAGCGCGTCCTCGAGGTTGGCCTCGCTGAACAGCACCTCGACGAGGTTGTCCAGGTCCGTCAACCCGAGCACGCGCACGTTTTTCGCCGGCGCGAGGTAGCGGCCACCCGTCGCCGCCAGTTCCAGCAGGTCCGGGAAGCCGTTGCGATACAGCCGGTTCGACTTCGCCAGGTTGGCGGGGCGGCTCCAGTCGAGCGCGCCGGTGAGGGTGTTCTGCGCCGGATCGGGCAGGGCTTCGATCTCCAACATGCCGAGGATCGAGCCGCGCACCTTGGCGGCATACAAGGTGCGGAAGAGCAGGATCTGCCCGGCGGGGCCGGCAAAGGTGGCCATGGTGATGTTGCTGCCGTCGGCGAGACGGCCTTTGAGGGTCAGGCGGCCGGTGGTCGGGTTGACGGTGAAGGAGAGGTAAGAGACGCCCAGCGGCGCCTCGGCGCTGGTGTAGGGCGTCTGCGGCTGCACCAGCTCCATTTTCAGCGTGTAGTAACCGGCGATGTGGGCACCCGGCTGGTCGGCGCGGTTGGCCTTGCTCCAGGGGTTGCGCCAGCCTTCAATGGCCGCGGCCAGGGGCGCCACGCCGTCGCTGACGGAGGCGTCGGCGAGCACGCCGGTACCGGTGAGGGTCAGCTCAATGACGAGATCGGTGAGGTTCTTGCGTTTGATGGCGGCGGTCATCTTGACCTGGGTGGTGTCGTCCGGATCCACGGTCACCTGGCTGCGGAAGCTGAACACCCGGGCGCCGAGGGTGATCTTGCCGCTGACCCTGCCAGTGGCGGCCACGGTGAAGTCGAGGCGGCCGCCGAGCGGGCCGTTCAGGTCATTCGGGATGTCCGCCAGCAGCTCGCTGCGGCTCACCATGCCGGTGAAGGTGCCGGCGGTGCCGGTGGGCAGCGGATTGATGAGGATGCGGGTGGTCAAAACCACGGAGCCGGCGACGTTGCGGGCGGTGATCTTGACGGTGTAAGGCGTGGCCTTGATGGCGCCGGGAATGCCGGAAATCTCGCCGGTGTCGCGATCAATTCCGAGACCGGTGGGCAGACCAGTGACGGTGAAGCTGGTGGCGGAGCGGAAGATATTGTTGGCGGGATCATCAGGCTTAATGCCGGGCTTGAAGCTGTAGGCCAGACCGATTTGTCCGGGCGGCAGGTCGCCAGCGTAGTTCCACTCCGGTTTTTGGTTCGGTGGTCCGGCGACGGGGCCGCTGAGGACCGCGACGACGCTGGTGATTTCCTTGCCAACGCCGGCGCTGACGATGACGCGGTAGTTGCCATGGGTGAGCGGCCCTGAAGTCCGCGTTAAAGTGGGGCCGGTCTCGCCATCCAGATCATCGGTGCCAAACTGCCATTGATAAGTGAGCGGGGCGGGGCCGAAGGCGGTGACGCTGAACTCCACCGGCGTGCCGTCCACCACCGCCGCGCTTTGCGGCTGCGTGACGATGAAGGGCATGCCGTCCACGAAAAGCGCGGCGGGATTACTGTCCGTAATGCCATTTTCATTGGAGACAGTGACGCTGTAAATGCCGGCGCGGGTTGCGTCCACGCCGAGCAAGGAGAGGGTGTTGGTGTTCGGCGCGCCGAGAGAGACCCCGTTGCGTTTCCAATCATAATTCAAGCCGGTGCCCAGGGCCTCCACGAAGAAGGTCACATCGTCGTTAATGTCAGCGGATTCGGGCTGCGGATGGGTGACAATGACCGGTCCCATACCGGGTCCGACGATGACGATCAAGCCTTGGGACTCAAAATTTCCCGTGTCCCAGGTCAAACCGCTGTCCACCGGCAGCGCCGGCAGATTGAGCGTCACCGAGGCGAGGTCCACGGCGGCGCCGTCCGACCAGTGAATTAGGCGGAACGCATGGCCCGCCTGCGGGGTGTAACCAGGGAGGAAAGTCACATTGAAAGTGGCGGCGGCGGAGATGTCCGGGAATGTCGCCGGGGTGCCCTTTAAAAAGTCGATGGCGTCATACTGGGTGCCGCGGGTGGTGCCTCCGATTTCAAAATCAATGCTGGAACCCGCCAGGGCTTCAAGGCGGTGGTAGGCCGTGACCAGTCGGGTCGAGTCGGTGCCGCCGATCACCACCTTGGTGTCCGGGGCGAGGCTGATGAGCGGGTTGGCGGAAGTGACGTCCCCGAGCTGATCGGTGTCCAGAACGAGGGTGACGGTGCCTGCCAGTTTCAGACCGGCGCGGAAGGTGTCTTTGGGACCGCTGAGGACGACGGTGCCGGTGCCGCCGAAACGCACGGAGTCAACGCTGGCGCTGGGGGTGGCGGCAAAGGGGCCAGAGAAGATGGTGGTATTGCTGACCAGGATGACGATGTCCCCGGAGGTGCCGCCCGCGCTGAACAGGCTGCTGTTGCCGGCCAGCTCGATGTCCGAGCCTGAAAACATCACCGGTGCTGCATCACGCCCGCCCATGGAGGCGCCGACGGGCAGGGCGTTGACACCGGTGAGCGGTGTCAACGTGTCCAGAGTGCCATAGTTGAAGAAGACCGGGTTGGCGCCGAGGGCGGTGTTGTTGTCAATCTGCACGATGCCGCCGGAGACGGGGGTGGCTCCCTGGGTGCCGATGGAGACACGGAAGAGGGCGCTGTTGTCTCCGGTGAGCTGGAGACGGCCAGGGCCGATTTTAGAGAGAGCGGCGCCGCCGCCGAGAGTGACGTCTCCACTGAGAGTGAGCAGGGAACCGGCATCGACGTTGAAGACGCGGGTGGAGCCTCCGAGCAGCAGGTCGTTGCTGATCGTGGCGCTGGCGGAATTCAAGGAAGCAGTGACGTTCTGCAAAGTCAGCGGGGCACCTGAGACCGTGCTTTCCGCAGTCAGCGTGAGCAGGCCGATGCTCAGAGTGTCCGTGTTGGTCAGTTCAAGATTGCCATTGGTGCCGAGAGTCAGCGCCACCGTATCGACAGGACCGGCCACGGTGAGGGTGGTGCCTGCCGCCGGCAGCAGGGTGCCGGAGCCGGTGATCCCGCGGGTATCAGGCAGGGTCAGGGTGGTGGTCACGGCCAGCGCGCCCCCCGCCAGGATCAAGTCGTTATCCACATCCCCCAGCGCACTGTCTGCGTCGATGCTGACGACGCCGCCGCCGAGGCGAACGGGGCCGGTGAAAAGATTGGCGCCAAGGAGATGCAGCATGCCCTCGCCGCGTTTGCGCAGACCGTTGGCGCCGCTGATGACGGAGCTGATGCTCGCGGTCGCATCCTCCAGAACATCGACACGGGCCGGCAGTCGGCTGAGCAGCAGACCATCACCCGCCAGGGAGACGGTGCCCTCCTCGAAAGTCAGGGTCCCGGCATCTTGCAGGCCGTCAAGCGTCACAGTGAAGACGCCGGTGGCGTCGGAGCCGGCGGAGAAAACCGCGTCACCCGCAGCCACCCAGCCCAGCGTCGCGGCCTCGCCAGCGGCATCGTCGGACCAGAAGTTGTCCGTGCCCCAGGTGCCGGCCGGCGTCGGACCGCCCGCGCCGGCGGTGGCGCCATTGGCGTCCCAATAGGCATAGACCGGTGGCGGCGGCACATCACTGACGACGAAACTGAAGTCGTCGATGGCGAGACCCGCGTCGGTGCCGGCATCGTCCGTGTCCACCCAGCGCAGGTGCAGGACTTGGCCTGGGCCCCAGCCGCTGAGGGTGGAGAATGCGGTGGATGGAATGACGGCTCGGAAAGAGCCGGCATTGCCGTCCACAGCGGCACTGGAGGAGCCGCCATCAACCTCGACAATATCAAAGGTACTGACCGGGTTCCAGCCGGCGGTGTCGATGGCCGAGCCGGAAGTGGCGTTGATGGTGCCGCCGATTTTCCACTCGAAGCGCAGGCGCTCCTTGGCTGTCTCGCCACTGGTGCGCCATTGCTCCGCAGTGAAGCCGATGGCCACATTACTGCCCTCAAGTTCCTCGTTGGTGTCGTTGCGGAAGCTGACACCGATGGCGCCCATGAAACCTGCGCTGGCCACCATGCCGAGGGCGCGGTCATTGGGTGTTCCGGCGCTGCCGAAGTTGTAAATGGTACCCGTTGCGCTGCCCCCATTGCCCGCGGTGAATAACGGGTTGGTGGCGCTGGTGACCGCGGAGCCGGTGGCCAGCAGCACGCCATTTCCGGCATACTTGAAGCCTTTCCATGCGAAGGGATAACCGACCGAGTTGGTGGTCCCCATGCTGTCAAAATCCTGCGAGTAGGTGCCATCGCCGCTGATGCTGATGGCGGGAACGGTGACGGTCAGCGGCGCATCAATACTGGTAGCGCTGTTGCCGGTGCCAGGACCGGTGACGACGACGCTGTAGTTGCCGGCTTGACTGAGCTGCACATTGGTCAGCGTCAGCGTCGGCAGGTTCGGCGCGCCGAGGCTGACGTTGTTGCGCCGCCAGTCATAACTCAAGGGTCCATCGCCCGTGGCCAGGACGGAAAATGACGCGCTGCCGCCCAAGAAGGTATTTTGCGGATCCGGCTCTTGAATGATGGTCACCGGCACCAGGGTGGTGAAGCTGAACTGGAAGTTCTCCGCCATGCCAACCGCCTCAGCTTCTTCCACAAAATCTTTGGCCACCGTGACAGTGTAGGTGGTGTCCAGAGCCAGCGGGTTGTTGGGGGTGAGGGTGTAGGTGGAGTGGAACTCGCTGGTGTCGAAGCCGGGGCTGAGAGTGAACGGCACGGCAGGATCGATGCCAACGCCGCCCGCCTGGATTTTCACCGGCTTGCTGAAGTTCAGCGTGATGGCGGTGTCCGGCAGCACCGCCGTCGCCCCGTTTTCCGGTGTGGTGCTGGTGACGAGGACGAAGTTGCTGAAAGTGACGGTGGCGTTGTTGCTGTTGGCGGACTCGTTGGCGGCGTTCGTGGCGCGCACGAAGAAAGTGCGGGTGCCCACGGTGGGGTGGCTCACCTCCAGCGTGGTGCCAGTCTCGCCATCCAGCAAAATGGCCGCGCCAAAGTCGCCAGCATCCCCCTCATACCATTGCAGCGTCACCGGCGCGGAACCGGCGGTCACGTTGGCCGTCAGCGTGCCGGTGGTGTTGATGGGGAGCTCCAACGACGCGGGCGTCACATTGACCACGGGCGCGACGGCGGCCTCGGTGGTGAAGACAATCGGTATGGTGGCGGTGGTGGATTCAAGGGTGTCCACGCCATCGTTGATTTCATCCCGGACCAGGGTCACGGTGATGGCCTTGCCAAAGGGCAGCAGGCCGGCGGGAGTCAGCGTCACCACACTGGCCGCGGTGGTCACCGGCAAGCCGGTAAAAGAGATCGGATTGCTGTCCTCATCCACGAGGGTCACCGCGTTTGCCGACAGCAGCGCCGGTTTGGTGAATGTCAGTTGGATGGGCGTGTTGGTGGCCACTTCCGTGGCGCCGTGGTTGGGATTGCTGCTGACGAAGTGGAAGGGCGGGTTGCCGGAGAACTCCACTCGGTCAAAGCGCCAGGTTCCTGTGGTTGCGTAAGCTGTCCCGGTATTCGCGGTTACATAATTTGAGCCTGCCGGATCAAAGGCCGCTAAAAGGCGCACCCCAAAGTTGGGGTTGTTATCCGCGCCAGCTATTAAGCTGAAATCAACGATGTTGCCGTTAAACCAAGTCACGCCAGCGGTGGCTATGGCCTGGGCATCGCCGAAATCAATCCAGTCATTTCCGTTGAGGGTGTATTGAACCTGCACAAAGCGCGAACCTGAATTGCTGGCGCGCAAGTCATATTTCAACTTGATGCCGGTGCTGCCTACGGTGGAAACACTGAATTGAACACCTCTGGTTTTGTTGCCCGTGCCCGACGCCGCGAAATTCGTTATTCCCCATCCAAAGTTTGGTGGAGACGTTGCCGAAGTGGTGTCGGAGCTTCCGCCCTCAGAAACACCTGAGTTGAAGGCGCCGGTTGTTCCTCCCACCAGGACCGCAGTCCCCGAGCCGAGGGTTGGGATGGGTGCATTGACACCACCCGGCACCGCGCTGGCGGTTTCGCCATTAAACAACCACTGCGCGATCGTCCCGCCGGTGGCTGATCCATTGATGCGGCCGCTCAATCCAGTGGGCTGCACCAGAGTGTAGTTGCCAGCGTCAGCACCTGTCAGAACAATCGCCGCCGTGACAGCGATGGGCGCGCCGGGGCCGGCGTTGTCAAAAATACCAGTGCCGTTAAAAGTCACCACGTCCGGCGCGATAACGCCATCGAGCGTGCCGGTGATGGTGGCGGCGGTGGTGCCGTTGTAGGTCTTTGTCACCACGGCCGGATTGAGCAGCGTCAGTTCCTTGGGATCGATGTCCGCCGACAGCACCGGCTGGGTCAGGCTGTAATTGCCCGCTTTGAGACCGGTAAGAGCAAAGCCCGCCAGGGTAAGCGTGAGGTCGGTTCCGGGCGCGGTCTGGGAGAAAGTGGCGGTCACTGTGTCATCATCCAGTTCCACGTCCGCCTCGTCGCCCGCCACCACGCCGTTGAGCACCGGGGTGCCCGTGAAGCTGCCGTCGGTGGTGCGGTCATAGGTTTTGTTTACACCCGTGAGGCCGGTGATGGTGAGTTCCTTGGCCGTCACATTGCCGGCGGGCACCGGCAGGTTTTGGGTGACTGCATCCACGCTCTCCGCTGTCACATTGCCGGCGGCCACGGCTCCGGCGGGCGTGTCCGCGCGCAGCCGCACATGAAGCGTCGTCAGCGCCACCGAACCGGAGACGGGAGTCAGTGTCACCGTCGGGGCATAACCAGAGTCCACTGTCTCGGACACTTGATAACCGGCGGGCGCGGTGACGACGAGATTGCCAGTCAAACCTGACCCGGACACGGTGAAGGATTGGGCGGTGGAAGGAGTGCCATAAACCGCCGTCATGGGAGTCAGCGAGCCGGCGAGTTCGATGACGGGATCACTTGTCACGGTGAGGTCGCCCGGCATATAGGTGATGTTGTAGTTGCCGGGGGTGAAGCTGCCGCCGGTGGCGGCGCTGGGCACCACCGCGTTTGGGTAAACCTGCGCCGCGTCGCCGGCTTCAAAGCCGTCCAGATAGGTGATGGTGACGGAGCCGATGGTCTCGTCGTTCACAAGGCCGGAGGAGGTGAACGCCGCCGAACCCGGATTGATCTCGTTCAGGGTGTCGCCAAAAGGTTTGATTACATCGTTGGCGGTGATTTCCAGAGAGGCGGGAGTGACCGCGTTGCCGGTGGCGGGCGTGGTCAGAGTGACGGTGGTGGCGCCGGTGCTGGCCAGGGTGATGTCCACATCGTTGTAGGTGCCGGAAACAGGCGCCGTGGCGGCCAGCCGCGCGTGCAACGTCGCTCCCGAGACAGTGCCCGAGGACGGGGTAAAAGTGGCCGTGGAAGCCCAACTCGTGCCGTTGCTGGACACCTCAAAACCCGCGGGCGCGGTGGCGGTGATGGCGGCGGTCAAATTCGATCCCGCGACGGAAAAAGTCTGCTCAGTGGAGGCAGTGCCGTAGGTGGTGGTGAAGGTGGCTGTCTCGCTGTCGGAGGGGCTGGTGATGGTGGGGGTGCCAGAAGTAGAGCTAGCTGCTGTCACAGTGAAGTTATCTACCCTACCCGTACCCCCAGTTCCAACTGTCCCACCGCCTATAGACACAGTATTAGTTACTCTAAGTCTGAAATAGACGGTTGCAACGTTATCGAGAGCTGTGACACTGCTTAGATTAAAAGTCTTCACACTTGCAGCCGGAGTTAAGGAACCATTCCACCCATCATTTGTGACCTGATAGGTAGCGAACTGGGTGAAGTCGGATCCATTGATACTGTAGGCGAGGTCGAAATTGGCCGGTCCGGTGTTGCTTCCAGTTTGTTGCCATAACACGCTCAGGCCCTGCAAACTCGTGGAACTGACCAGAAATTGAAAGTACTCACCTACATTCCAATTGTCCGAACTCCAGGATTCAGCAGAACCCCAACCCGCTGGGTTAGTAAAAGCCCCGCCGGTATTCGACGTAGCAGTGCCGGTTCCCTCTTCCGGGCTCAACGGTCCACTAGTTGTGGGCACTGATGTCTCAAAGGTCCATTTGGCAATTTGAATCTGTCCCAGCAATCCTCCGGCATGCAATAAAAAGCCAGCAGCCAAAACAAAGCGCAGGCCTCTTGCAATGGAATCAACGGAGTTACAACCAGCAAGGAGATTGCTTTGGGCTGAATTGGAATTGCTTGGGGTAGTCATGAACTAAGTTTGGGCAAGTATGATTAAGAGGCCAGGATGGAGAAGCAGGGTTCGCGCCAAGATGCGGATGGCTTTGGCGGGCAAGTTCTCGCCTTGGAGGCGGGGATCATTGTATTAACTGTGTGTTTACTACAAGTCGCGCTTGCAGCCAATCAATTCCTGTGACGATTTGGTTGATTGAGGCGATTTCCCGGGCCGTCCGCCCGCCGGATTTGAGCGGCCATAATTTCAGTGTTTCCACAACTATTTGGCGGCTTTTGTGTCCTGCCTGTCACCTCCTGCCTGCCTCTACCCCGCTGCCGGCATCCGGCTGCGGTTGTGTCGGCACATTGCTGCGCTTGACGGCAAAACCCGCGCCCACCCCAGCGCGGTGCCAGCCCACCCTGGCAAACTCCCCGCTCACCCTGGCAAACTCCCCGCTCACCTTTTAAAAGGGGCGTCCCCGCTGACGATGGGGGCCATACCATTGCCAATGGGGAACGCCCCCTTTGCCTCAGGCGGCCTCATGCTGAGGGTTGCGGGCGGCTCTGCCTGCCCAGCTCAGGGTTCGTCGGCGTCCGGATACATGCCGATGACTGGTGCCAGGGAGAATCTACTGGCTCTGCCCGGCCTCCCCTTCCTCCGGCGGCAGGGGCTCGGCGAAGCTGATGACGTTCAGGCCGCCCTCGGCGGTCTCATGCACCACCACATAAGTAACGACCGGCTCCTCCAGGTTCAGGGTGGTAAGCGGATCGCCTGCGGAGGGGTCGGCCTCAACAGGGACGAAACCCGTGCCGCTGTCCACCTGCAGCTCCAACGGTTTCAGACGCGCGGCGGCGGCTTTTTCCCCGCCTACGTTGAGGGCGAGGCTGTCCTGTAGCGTGGCATTGACGATGACGACAAGGCGCTTGTGTGCTTTGATTTTTTTTCCAGCGCGCTCACAGGGCAACGCCAGCACGCCAATGGTGGGGCGCGGCGGGCGGCCGCGATCAGCCTGGGACTCGATCAGGTTGTGGGCGATGAAGGCTTGGCGGGAGCCGGGCTTCAGTTCGCGGGTGAGATCGACGGTGCCAAGCGGCTGGTGCTCGACGAGGATATCCAGCTTGCCAGAGGGGAACTGTACCCAGCCGGTGACGGTTCCAGCGGCATAGCCGGAGGGATTGGCGTCCGCGCCCCCGATAACGAGGAAGCAGAATCCGGGATCGCCGACGGCGTTGACGAAAAGAATGGAGGCGGGCGGTTTGTCCTTGGCGGGGGCGGCGGGCGAGAGGAGCAAGACGCAAAGCGCGCTGAGCAGGGCGGTAAGTTGTCCACGCTTTAGCGTGAAGGCAGGAAGAGATTTCATGGCAGGCGGACGGTTGGCTGGGGCGCTTGAGCCGGCGGCGTGCGAGCCACCAGCCACGTTCAGTAAGCTTGGTTGCTGAAAGAGACCTGCTTCAAAACGCCTTTGTCGTTGGTGAAGAGGACGAGGACTTGATCGGCGGGGTCGGTGAAGTTGAGGGTGGCCACGTTCTGCCCGCCCAGGCTGACGGCGGCGAACTCGCCGACGTTGGCGAGGGTGAGGGACTCGGGCTTGAGGCGGCCGACGGCGCAGGTTTGGCCGGCGACTTTGAGTTCCATGGTCTCCAAGGCGGTGGTCTGCAGGATGGTGAGCACCGGGGCGCGTCCGCGCGAGCTGGCGGGGGATTCAACGATGTGGTGGGTCAGCTCGATCTTTGGCTCCTGCCCGGGCTTGGGGTCCTTTTCAATCAACGGCAGGGCCAGCACGGCGGTGACGGTGCCCGGCTTGAGGGTGACGGTGACCTGGGTCTCGCCGAGGGTGTCGTGGCGGAAACCGATGAGAGCGCTCTTTGGCGGAAAACCGACGGCACCGGTGGCCTGGCCGGTGGTGTAACCAACTGGGTTGACGTCGATGCCGTCGAAGGTGACGCGCAGTTTGCCGTCGTGGCCGGTGGCATTGACGAAGCGGATGTAACCGAGGGCTTCATTCGGCAGCGGCTGCGGGGGTGGCGGTGTCGTGCTGGTGGGAGGTGCAGGCTGCTGGGCGGCGAGGGGAGAGAGGAGCAGGGCGCAGAGCGCAGAGAGCAGGGCGCAGAGGAGCGTGAGTCGTGAGGGGTGAGGGGTGAGGAGCGCGGCCTTTGGACTGCGGCAGCCTTGCTGCCGCCTTTTCGAAGCGCAGCCCTGCTGCGGATCAGATGCGGCCAGCAGGGCTGGCCTTGGCAATGCGGCAGCAGGGCTGCCGCAGTCCAGGGCGGAATCAAAGCGTGCGGGCATAGGTGATCTCGGTTTGCTGGCGGATGAGGTTGCCATTCGCGTCGCGGATGGGGCGGATGAAGACGTGGTAGAGACGGCTGCGGGTGGCCAGCACTTTGCTCTCCCCACTGCGGGTGCGGCGCACGGCCTGGCCGGTGACGACGACTTTGAAGTTGCGGCTGCGCACGGTGGCGCTGTTGAAGAGGCGGGCGAAGGCTTCCTCGGCAGCGGCGTCATTCCACTCCGGCTCGATGTCGCGGTCCGTGTCGGCGCGCGTGCTCATGCCGAGCACTGGCTCGCGCTCGACGAGGGGTCTGCCGCGCACGGCTTGGACAGTCATGCCTTTGGGGAAGGGACGCAGGCCCAACTCTGCGGCGGTGGGCATGATGACTTTCTCCGGCAACTCGGCGGGGGTGAGGTAAGGGCGATGGCGGATGATCAATTCGGCGAGCAGATCGGCGTGCGGGGAGGCCTCGCTGGCGGACGCACTGACGCTGCTGGTGGCGGGCTGCAACTCGACCGGGGTGTTTGGCGCGGCGTCCTGGCTGCGCAGCTTCAACTGCGGATCGGTCACCAGCCGACCGGCGACGAGAGCGCGCAGGGTGTCGCGGCTGGCGGTGTTGATGTTGACGTGGCCGTCGATGCGCACGAAGTCCCCCAGGCGGCGGTCCTCGTTGACCGAGTCCGGGATGCCACAGTGGAAAAGGTCGAGCAGGGTGGTGGCTCCGAGTTGGCGGGTGATGGGACGGCCAGCGGCGGGAAAGGCGGCGTAGTCGATGCGGAAGCGGTCGTGCTCGCGCCGGCCAATGCGCAGGGTGCTGCCGCCGCCGTAGCGGTGGGAAGGGGTGGGAAGGGGTGACGCTGGACCGGTGCGGAGGTTGGCGAAGTCGAGGATTTTCGGCTCGTTGTGCTCATCGCCGCCATTGGGATCCCACATGAGGGGATCGTAAATATGGCCGAGTTCGGTGACACTGTCGAAGCGGCCGCGATTGGATATCCACTGCACGAACTTCTGGCGCTCGGCGGCGTTGTTTTGGGAATGACGCGCTGGGCGCATTCCAACGTCATCGGGGTTGCGGAGAAGACTGCCTGGAGGGCCGTTTGGAGGCAGGCTGTCATGCCCGCCGTCCGGCCAGAGATAGACGCGGTTTTGACCATACATGCGGTCCTTGATGTTCTCGCGGACGTTGCGCGCCCAGGGGCTGGAACCCTGCTCGTAGGTGACAAGGGCCTGCATGTCGTTGAGGAAAAAGGCGGCGCGCACATCACCCAGGTTGTTTTGATACCTGTTGGCCACGCGGTTGCCATGGGACATGGCGGGATTGGTGGTGTTGAAATACTGGCGAAATCTGTTGTCATTATATACGGTACGTTTGTTTCGGTCAAGCGTGCGCAAAGGCTGATCGACGACTATGAAAGGACCGCCGCTGGCAGGCTTCCAAGCTAGGCGATAGCGGCTGCTCCAGTCATTGCCAGCACCATCTTTTCCCTCATAAATTACTTCCTCTGTTTGCCCAAATGGCTTAAACTCGAAGACGACAGGCTCAAAACGAATCACTCTGTATTCATTTGGGCGTAGAGCTGGTGTTAAATTCACCGGCGCATGCCAAAGACCATTCCCGACTCCCATGGTCTCTACTGGCCTGCCACCGACAACATTTTCCATAGCTTGTTCTACATCCAGGATGATGGTCCCTGCTGTGATTTGCCCCTTGCATTCAAACGCTGCTATAACTTGTCCCGCGATATCCTGATTTGTCATATTCCAAAGTTCAAGATAGGAGGTAATTGAGTACCTAATTACTGTTTCATTAACTCCAGTATTGGGATTAGCGCGGTTCTCTGTACCTTCAAATCTATACCGTTGCCACTGCTCGCTGACCAGCGGGTAGGCGTCCATGCCGCGATAGGTCGGGTAGTCGCGGCCATTGTTGGCGTTGGGGTCGGCAAACGGGTCGCCATCCATGGTGGGCAGGGAGTCGGTGTCGGCGTAGTCAATCATGCCGGCGGCGAGGCACTTCAGGTACGCCAGGGCGCGGTCAGCGGTGACATTGCCGACCGGCATGGTGTTGGTGTTGGGAAGGGGCGGATTCGGAAAGGGGTATCCACCGGCGCGGTCGCGTCCGAAGTTGGGCAGGTGGCTTCGGATGTGCTCGGCGATCTGGTCCACGGTCTGGCGCTTTATGTTGTCACGGGCGGTCCCGGCGGAGGTGGTCTCGATGTCGTTGAGCAAACGGTTGAGGTTGAGCTTGCGGGCGCCGGCCTGCTTGACGATGCCGGGGTCGTGCGGGATGAGGGCCAGCTCGTCGTAGGCGGGCAGGCCGCCAATGGTGTTTTCCTCCAGGCCGCGCAGCGCGCGATTGCTCAAAGAGCCGGCGCTGGCGCCCACCTGACTCGGAGAGGAGGCGGTGAGCCGTAGTCGAAGATCCTGCGGCTGGCGGCCGGACCAGCCGGTGGCAGGATGGTTTTGCAGAACCACCTCGCGCCATGCCTCGGGAGTGAACATCATGGGCCGCAGGCTGAGCAGGCTGCGGTGCAGGGCGTTCATCTGAGCGTCCAGCAGGGGGTTGCCGGTTCGCGGATCCGCAACCGGCTGCAAGAGGGTGTGCAGGCTGGCCTGATTGAGTCGCGGCATGGCGGGATCCATCAAGTTCAAACCAGGAACGACATGAACGGCGCCGACGCCGGAGCCGTTGGGCAGCCTCGGCTCGGCGCGGGTGTGCAGGCCGGACGCGGTCTCACCCGGCGCGGGTGGATCGGTGTTGCCAAAGACACCCAGGCTGGACAAGCCCTGCAAGTCCTCGATGTAAAAGGCGAAGCGGGCGGCCACCTCGCCGTCGCCATCGGCGGGATCAAACTCGGTCTTGGGTCGCTTTAAATCCACCCAATACATGGACGGGGTGCGCCGCCAGGGGGTGACGGAGGCGGCGCGCTGGGCGGCGCGTTTGAGTTCAACCATCTGCTCACCGGTCTGGGTGGTGTTGACTGGGATTTGCTGGAAGGTGGGCTGGCCGTTTTGATAGGTGCCGGGAATCACTGGCCGCGGTGTCTGGCGCAGGTCGGACAAATCCGGGCTGGCGGGCTGCGTGCCAACCGCCTCCGAGCCGCGCGCGCCGGAGATGAGCGGGGTGTAGGTCCAAACCCAGCCGTTGAGACTACCGGACTCGGTTTTGCGGCGCACGGCCATGAGGGTGGCGGTCTCGGCTTTGCCTTCCTCGGCTTGAAGGACTTTCTCGGGGTCGTTTTCCACGTCCTGGGGGGTGATCCAGGGGGCGGTGGGCACGGCCATGATGAGGCCGTTCTCGTCCTGAAGCGCTTCTTTGAGCAGGGCGCCGGCGTTTTCCAATCCGGCCTGCAAGGCCAGGTCCGCCTGCTCGACAGCGTCGAAGGAGGAGGAGGTCAAACGCTCGCGCGAGACGATGGAGAACAAGCCGACGACGAGGATGGTGACGGCGGCGAGGATGGTGAGGGTCATCACCAGGGTGAAGCCGCCGCGGGAGGACCCGCGGAGGAGATGGCGGCGGCGCCGGGAACTGGTGGGGAACGGTTTCACTAGGTGTCGTTGGCGCGCAGGCGCAGCCGGGTGGTGTAGGTCCGCACTTCCGGGTCGTCGTGATAAAGGTCGCGGGTGCCGTTGAGCAGTTCAGACGCGCGCGCGCCGGTGCCGCGCCAGTCGTCGGGGGTTTGCAGATGCTGGCCGGTCTGGCGGTTGGTGACGCGCAGGGTCGCATCCAGCCAGTTCAGCGGCTGCCAGAGTTGCAGGTCCTGCGGCGGCACAGGATTGTCCAATTGCTGGAAGGTGCGCAGGTCAAAGCGGATGACATCGTGCGCGATGACGCCGACCTCGGCCACGCCGGGTTCGTCACGCAGTTGCGCCAGGGCCTGCCAGTCGAGGTCGGTGATCAGTGGCGCGCCGGTCTGCAAATGCTGTTGCAGGCGGCGGAAGGTTTCCGCGGCGCTGAGCACGCGGCGCGCGAGTTTTTGACTGCTGGCCTGCGGAGACAAGCCGCTGGCGCCGCCATCCGGGGTCAGGGCGACGCCGTATTGCACCAGCCGCAGATCGCCGCGGCCATGATCCGGGCTGCGCTCGTCGGCCTTGGCTGCGCGCAGGAAGGCCAAACGGGAGGAGGCCAATGGTCCGTCCGAGAGCTGCAGCAGGTAACCGGTGCGGATGTCGCTGTTGGAATTTGTTCCTCCGCCAGCGGTGGAAGGATTCGACACCTGGGGGGCGGCATCGCGCGCCCAGCCTGGCACAATCGTCATGGCGGCCAGATCATCCGCCAGGATGCGGATGGCGACGCGGCCCTCGCGCTGGGAGGAGAAGTGCTTGCTCTGGCGGGTCCAGGAGTCGGAGGCGGAGGTGAGGCTTTGCAGCAGCGCCACCATGATGACGGACGCCACCATCATGCTGGTGAGCAGCTCCACCAGCGTGATGCCAGCGCGGCGGCGCAACGCCGCCGGCAGACCCGCGGAGCGGAGGCGGTCAAGGCGGAGCGATGAGGGAGACATAACGGTGAACTTTGCGTTTGCCCGCCGGCGCGGCGGCGGGCGCCTCGACCGTGACATGGGCTTCAAACATGCCGGGATGCGCCTGGGAAATGACCACTTCCGAGCGCGCGAAATAGGCCGCCTGCGGGTCCGCGCTGCCGCCCTGAAACACCCCGGCCAAGCCGCTGTCCGTACGGCTGCTGGCCATGGTCTGCATGGCGCTGTCCAGCATCAAAAAACTCACCCGGGGCAGCACCGGCGCCGACGTGCCTTGCATGTCCTCGCGCGCCTCCGCCAGCATCTGCCGCGCCACCATGCCCGCCACCGTCTCCACCCGCGTCTCGCGCGCGCCGCCGAGCGTGCCCGCCAGCAAACCGATCACCGCCAGCAACGCCGAGGAGGCGATGCCGACCGAGATGATCGACTCCGCGAGGCTGAACCCGCCGCGCCGCTGAGGGGAAGGGAGGGGGAATTTCATGGCAGGATCAACGCGTTGCCGGAGTTTTTTTGCACCGCCAGCCAGCGGCACATGTCGGGCGTGTGCGCCATGCCCATGGCGCTCACCGGTCTGCCGACGTCCACCATGCCCTCGGCAATCGCCACCAGCACGGGCCGGCCACGAGTGTCGAGCGGCAGGCTGACCGCGCCCAACTCGCGAAAACCGATGCAGGGCAGCAGAGCATCCGGCTCGGTGCCGGGCAGGCTGACCAGCTGAAGGGCATCAGGAGCATCCAGGACATTGACCCCGGCCTCCTCGTCAGCAGGCCGCGCCAGCGCAAACACAAAGCCTTCAGGCAGGGAGAACCACCCGCTGACTGGCTCGTATTGAGGGGGCTGCGAGCTGCCGACGAGCCGCGACTGGCAAATCACCACCGCCCGGTAAGCCAGGCGCGGATCGGACACGGCATTGGTGGCAAAGGCCACCACCACCTCGCCGGCGTCGAGCAGCGCCTTGGCGCGCGCGCTGTCGATGACGGCGGCCAATTGCTGGGCGGCCGTGCTGCCGCGACTGCCGCGCAGGGAACCCGTGACCCCGACCGTCAAGCCCACCATCATCGCCACGATCGTCACCACCACCAGCATCTCCAGCAGAGTAAATCCGCACGCGCCACCCGTGGTGCCGGGCGGCGAATCGGGTCCGGCAACGCGGGCGCGGCTGACGGGACTCATTTTCACGGCGAGCATGTCTTTACCATGTAGATTACGGACTGTCGATGCTCGAATCATCAAATGTGCCAATATTGTCAGTTTTTCGCCCCGCGTCCGGAAAACCGAATGCCAAGGCCCGCAGAAGCCGGTTGAAGCGCGCCGCTGCCGCGGCATTTTGCGGGCTGCATGACCCACGCCGAACTGCAACAGCTCTACCATCTCCCCTTTTTTGACCTGCTGAAAAAAGCGCGCGCCGTTCACGAGGCGCACTGGCCGGACAACGAGGTGCAGCTCTGCACGCTGCTCAGCATCAAAACCGGCGGGTGCAGCGAGGACTGCGGTTACTGCGCGCAAAGCGCCCGCTACAGCACCGGCGTGCAGGCGGAGCGCTTGCTGGACACCGAGGTGGTGATGGCGCGCGCGCGCGCCGCCAAGGCCAACGGCTCCACCCGCTTCTGCATGGGCGCGGCCTGGAAGGGCGTGCGCAGCGGCACCCAAAAATTCGACCAGGTGCTCGACATCGTACGCAACGTGTCCACGCTCGGCATGGAGGTCTGCGTCACCCTGGGCGAGCTCGGCGCGGAGGAGGCGGCGCAACTCAAGGCAGCCGGCGTCACCGCCTACAACCACAACGTCGATACCTCCCCGGAGCATTACCCGAACATCGTCAGCACCCACACCTTTGAAGACCGCCTGCGCACCATCCGCCACGCGCAGGACGCCGGCATGTCCGTCTGCTGCGGCGGCATCCTCGGTCTCGGCGAGACCCTCGACGACCGGCTGCGCATGCTGGAGGTCATTGCCAATTTCAATCCGCAACCCGAGAGCGTGCCGATCAACGCGCTGATGCCGATCCAGGGCACCCCGCTGGGCGAGAACGAGGTCGTGGATGCCTTCGCCTTCATCCGCATGATCGCGGTGACCCGCATCGCCATCCCGAAAGCCAAGGTGCGCCTTAGCGCCGGCCGCACCAACCTCAGCCGCGAGGCGCAGGCGCTGGCTTTTTTTGCCGGCGCCAACTCGATTTTCTACGGCGACAAACTGCTCACCGCCGCCAACCCGCGCGCCAACGAAGACCTGCGCCTGCTGCGCGAACTCGGCCTGGCCCCGCAGGCGCCCAACCCGGAGCTCGACGCGCCGGCGCCGGACTTCGCGCAACCGCTGTCCCCTGCCCCGGACGGCTGTCTGATGACCGCCGAGGCCGTGCATTCCTGCGGCTGCGGGGATTTGTAAAGGATCGGGATTGCCATCCCGCCCCGGCTTGTCGCGGGCGCAGCCGGCGCGGAGAAATCGGCGGAAGGAATGCCGCCCTCCTACCAGCAAACCGGCGGCGGCGGCGCACACCAGCCGCCGCCCCAGCCGCCACCCCAACCACGGCCCCAGCCGCCGCCCCAACCGCCGCCCCAACCGCCCCAGCCGGTGGCCACATAACGGCGCTGCACGATGACCGGCGCGGGCTGGTAGAAGCCATTATAGACCACCGGCTGCACGACGCGCGGGCCATAGACCATTTGATCCTGGGCGTTGCCGACCGCCGCGCCGGCGAGGCCGCCGAGGGCGCCGCCAATGGCCGCGCCCTCCAGGGGGCGGCCGCTTTGGTTGCCGATCACCGCGCCGGCGAGGGCGCCGGCGCCGGCGCCGAGCACACTGCCCATGCTTTGATTCGGGCCGGCATAAGGACCGACGCAGGAGACAAAAGAACCGGATAGCAAAAGGCAGCCGGCAGCGGCCAGCAGACGCGAGCGAGTTTTCATGGGCGTGGCAAAGTTGGGTGTGGTTCAGATTTCGACGCGGCGGGCGCGCGGGCTATTCAAATTCCCGTGAAAAAAATCAACCTGGCTGCGCGGACTCGTTCAGAGCATAGACCTCAACCGGGTCCGGCTGGCCTTTGAGAGGGTGGACGCCAAGGCTGTGGAAAAGCGGCTCGACGGCGGGACTGCCCTGCACAAAGGCGGCGCTGGCCAGCACCGGCTGGTTCAATTTGCGGGTCAGCGCCTCGATGCGGAAAGTCACGTTCACCGCCTCTCCGACCGCCGTGCTGACGCCCCGCCCCATGGCGCCCAGCGCCACCGAGCCGATGTTCAAACCGACGTGGCAGGCCACATGGATGCCGAGATGCTCCCGCAGCCAGCGCCGGGTCGGCGAGGGTGTCACCGGCGGACCGTGGCTGAGCAAACGCGCCGCCTCCGCCGCGCGCAAGCGCGCCTCGTCGTCCGCCGAAGGCCAGTACGCAAAGACGCCGTCGCCGATGAATTTGTCGATGGTGGCGCCGCGCGGTTTGAGGATGGCCTCGCAGTCCGCATACCACTCGCGCAGCATGGCGGCCACCTCCTCGGCGGTGAGCTGGGCGGAGATGGCGGTGAAATCCTTCAAGTCCCCCACCAGCAGCGTGGTCTTCAGCGACTTCACCGGCATGGCGATGGTGTGGATCACCTGGGTGCTGGTGCCGGTGAGCTCGCGCGTGACATCCGACTCCTCGTGGTCGAACACAAAGATGGTGGCGCCGAACTGGATGTGGTCGTTGTGGCGCAGGGCGCGCGAGGTGGTGACGGCGATGTCGTTGACGAAGGTGCCGTTGGCGCTGCCGAGGTCCGCCAGCCAGAAGGTGCGGCCGTCGCGGCGGATGGTGGCGTGCTGGCGGGACACGCCGGTGTCCAGCAGCCGGATGGTGGCGTCCTGGCTGCGGCCAATGAGATTGAAGTCCTGCAAGGCAAATACCTCGCCGGTTTCTTCAAGTTTGAGGGTGGCAGCCATGAACGTCGCGGGTGGAAATGCCTGTTGAAGCAAGTGCGGCCATACAAGTCAAGCCGGGGGCGACTTTCAGTTGCAAAAGTTTTGCCAATTTCGAACGCAATTGACAGCGGGCGGCGGAAACCTGATTCATGAGGCGTGACCACCCGCCCGCCTGCCCGCCGCCTGATTGCGTTGATTGTCAGCGCGCTGGCGGCGTTTTGCCCGCGCCTGGAAGCGCATCAGGTGCCGAATCTGACCCTGGAGGCGGATTTCAAGTCCTCCGGCGAGGTCGAGTTCCGCCTCAATCTCGACCCGCGCCTCTTCCTCGCCGCCGAACCACGCTCCCTGCCCCCCGTCCCCGCGCCCTGGTATCGCGACCAGAGCGAGGAGGAAAAAAAACAAACCCTGGCGGACGCCCTGGTCTATGTGAAAACGGCGCTGACTTTCTTTTTCGACAACCAGGCCGCGGAGGAACTGGCCTGGACATTCGAACCCATCGATGGCGCCACCGGCCTGGCCTTCAACGACACCACCGCCGAGGTGCATCTGCTGGCCACCGTCAAAACCCGCTGCCCCGAGGCGACCGCCGCCTGTTCGGTGCGGCTGGAGGCGCCCGCGAAGGCGCCCGCCGTCCTTTTAAACCGGCTCGACGACCAGGACGAGCGCCGGCCGCAGATTTTGTTCCCCGGGGAGACCAGCCGCCCGTTCCGGCACAAACCGGCGGACTGACAACATTAAGCCATGTCACTTAACCTGCTGCTGGAGCACTTCGGCGTCAGTGTCGGCGCCATCTCCGGCGTGCTGGCCGCGCGCGGCATGCGGCTCGATCTCTTCGGCGTGCTGGTGCTGGCGCTGGTCACCGCCTTCGGCGGCGGCTCGTTGCGCGACGTGCTGGCCGGCGACGCGCCGCCCATCTGGATGCGCGAGCCCAGCCTGCTGCACACCGCCGCCGGCACGGCGCTCGCGACGTTCGTGCTCTGCCGCCGCTGGCAGCCGCCCGGCCTGTGGCTGGAAGTGGCGGATGCGCTGGCGCTCGCCTTCTTCACCCTCGTCGGCACCCGCAAAGGCGTGGCGCTCGGCTTCGCGGCGCCGGTTTGCATCACGCTCGGCGTCATCACCGGCGTCGCCGGCGGCATCCTCCGCGACGTGCTCACCCGCCGCGTGCCGCTGGTCTTTCAACCCGACATATACCTCTACGCCACCGCCTCCTTCAGCGGCGCGCTCGCCTACCTGCTGCTGCGTGATCATCTGCCGCCGGAGGCGGCGGCCTGGAGCGGCGTGGCGGTGGCGCTGCTGCTGCGCCTGGGCGCGCTGCGCTTCAAACTGCGCCTGCCTGTCTTCCATCCGCGCGACATCTCGTGACCCACGCCGCAAAAAAGCAAGAACCGGATTTTTTGCCGCCGCGCCCACCCCCATGCTGAAGCGATCATGAGTACCTCCGCCCTGCCCGCTCCGCACACCGCCAAAATCGCCGCCGCCTGCCGCGCGCTCGAAACGGAGGAACCCATGCCGGACCTCGACACACTCGCGCGCCAGGCCGCGATGAGCCGCTTCCACTTTCATCGTGTCTTCAAACAGCTCACCGGGGTGACCCCGAAGGCTTATGCCAAAGAAGTGCGCGCGCGCCGGGTGCGCCGCGAACTGCCCAAACACGCGACCATCACCGACGCCTTCTACGAGGCCGGCTACAACTCCAACAGCCGTTTTTACACCGACGCCCAAGCCGCGCTCGGCATGAAACCCGCGCGCTACCGCCAAGGCGGCGCGGGCGAGACCCTGCGCTTCGCCGTCGGCCAGTCCGACCTCGGCGCGATCCTCGTCGCCTCCTCCGCGCGCGGCGTCTGCGCCATCCTGCTCGGCGATGATCCCGACGCGCTCGTGCGCGACCTGCAAGACCGCTTTCCAAAAGCGGCCTTGATCGGCGGCGACCGCGACTACGAGCGCGTCGTCGCCCAGGTCGTCGGTCTCATCCGCGAACCGCGCGCCGGTCTGACACTGCCGCTCGACATCCGCGGCACCGCCTTTCAACAGCGCGTTTGGGACGCCCTGCGCCGCCTGCCTGCGGGACAAACCACCACTTACAGCGAGCTCGCCGCCCGCATCGGCTCACCCGCCGCCGTGCGCGCCGTCGCCGGCGCCTGCGCCGCCAACCCCCTCGCCGTCGCCATCCCCTGCCACCGTGTCGTCCGCCTCAACGGCGACCTCTCCGGCTACCGCTGGGGCGTCGCGCGCAAACGCGCGCTGCTGGACAGGGAGAAGTCGCGATGAGTCTTTTCCCCGCTAATCCCGCCGCGAATCTCCTGCCCGCGGACGGCAGCGCTCTTTATCATGGCCCGGTGCTGAGCTCCACCGCAGCTGATCGCTGCTTCGAGACCCTGCTCCGCGAAGTGCCCTGGCGTCACGATGAAACGGTGATCTTCGGCAAACGCATCGTCACCGCGCGTCAGGTCGCCTGGTATGGCGACTCTGCCTTTGCCTACACCTACTCTGGCACCACCCATCAGGCCCTGCCCTGGACCGCCACTCTGCGCGACCTCAAGCTGCGCGTCGAGCAGGCCAGCGGCGAGCGCTTCAATTCCTGCCTGCTCAACCTCTATCATCACGGCGGCGAGGGCATGGGCTGGCACAGCGACGATGAAAGCACGCTCGTCCGCCACGCCGCCATCGCCTCCCTCAGCCTCGGCGCGGAACGCCGGTTCTGTTTCAAACACAAACGTGATGGCCGCAAAATCGAAGTGCGGCTGGAGCACGGCTCCCTGCTCGTGATGGCCGGCGCCGCCCAGGAGCACTGGCGCCACAGCCTGCCCAAAATGGCGCGCGTCACCACCCCGCGCATCAACCTCACCTTCCGCCTGATGCGGGACGGCGAGCCGCCGAATGCGACCATCGCTCGCTCCGGATGATCCGCTGCAAGACTCCGCAAAAGCGGTCGCGTTTTGAAGGTTCGACTCCGTGGTCATGCCGGTCCGGGCCTCTCTTGCCAGCGGTTTTGATGCAAGACGGGACCGTCTCAAAACGAGGTGGCTGCATGGTTTCAAAGTCCGCCTGTCTCATCGCTCTGCTGCTTGTCACCGTCAGCTGCCGCGCCGAATGGAAACTTGAGGCCCGCCAACTCACTCACGGACCCCGGCACCATTTCTTCGGCTACATCGGCCATGTGCAAAACATTCCGTGGAATCAAAGCGGGCGTCTCATCCTGGCCCTGCGCGCGGATTTCCAGGATCATCTGCCGCGCGCGGAGGAGGCGGCGGAGATCGTGGTGATCGACACCGAGCAGGGCGATGCCGTGCGTGTGGTGGAGCGCACACGCGCCTGGAACCCGCAGCAGGGCACGATGTTGTATTGGAATCCGCAGGCGCCGGAGACGCAGTTCTTCTTCAATGACCGCGATCCGGCGACGGGCAAAATTTTCACCGTGCTGTTCGACCTCGCCGCAGGGGAAAACGGCGGGCGCGTTCGGGAGTACCGTTTCGACGACACTCCCGTGGCCAACAGCGGCGTGGCCCAGCGCGGCGGCTGGTTCGCGGCCATCAACTACGCCCGGCTCGCGCGACTGCGGCCCGTGACGGGTTATCGCGAGGCTTTCGACTGGACCACGGGCATCCCGCATCCGAAAGACGACGGCGTGTTTCGCATCGATGTCGCCACGGGTGAAAAACGCCTGCTCGTCTCGTTCGACCAGCTCGCCGGCGCCCTGCGCGCCAAGCACCCGGACATCGACACGCAGGAGCTGTTCATCAACCACACTCTCGGCAACCGCGCCAGTGACCGTCTCTTTTTCTTCGTGCGCGCCGACTTCGACGATCGTTCGCGGCGCGTCAACGAACCCTTCCTCATCAACCCGGACGGTTCCGGCCTGACGCCCACAACCTTCATCGGCGGCCATCCCGAATGGGCGGACGGGCAGCGCATGATTGGCGCGCTCGATGGCCGGCAGGTTCTCTTCGACACCGTCAAACAGGAAGTCGTGACCGTCATCGGCACGCCCGAGTCGCTGCCCGAACCGGGGGGTGACATCGCTCTCTCGCCCGATGGCCGCTGGCTGGTGAACGGCGCGCGCAAAGGCCACCGCAACCGCTACACCTTCGTCCGCTTGGCGGACAATGCCACGGTCACGAGCGAACTTTTTGACGTGACCGGCTGGACCTCCGGCGACCTGCGCTGCGACGCCGCGCCGTGCTGGAATCGCGCGGGCAACCAAATCGTCTTCCCCGCCCTCGCGGACGACGAGGGCCGGACCCGGCAGATGTTTGTGCTCCGCCTGCGCGAGTGAAGCTCAAATTGCCGCCCTATTACAGTTCAAAATGGGTTTTAGTCCGCCCAAAAAATCATAAAGGTGTCCCGCATGAACCGCCGCCATTTCCTCCAGGCCTCGCTTGCCGCCGCCTGCCCTTCTTTGTGCCGCGCACAGGAGAAGCCGCGCAAACGCCTCGTGCTGCGCTCGTCCTGGCAGACGGTGAACATTGGCGACATCGGCCACACACCGGGCGTGCTGGCCCTGCTGGAAAAGCACCTGCCGGAGGTCGCGGTGACGCTCTGGCCGATGGATGTGCGCCACGGCGTCGAGGAAATGCTCAAGCGCCGCTTCCCGAACCTGCGCATCACCAAGGACAAGGACGAGGCGTTCTCGCATGACTTCCTGCTGCATGGCTCCGGCCCCTACCTCACCGCGCATCGCGACGTGGAGGCCTGGCAAAACGAAACCGGCAAACCTTACGGCGTCTATGGCATCACCATGGCGGCGGCGGGCGATCCGGGCCTGCAGATCATGCGCAACAACGGCCTCGACGAGCGCACCCAAGGCCTGCTCGACGGCGCCAGCTTCGTCTTCCTCCGCGACGGCGTGTCGCTGCAGGTCGTGCGTGACGCCGGGGTCAAGGCGCCCGTCATCGAATTCGGTCCCGATGGCGCGTTTGGAGCTGATGTGCGCCATGACGAAGCCGCCGCCGCCTTTCTCAAGCAGCACGGTTTGGAGGAAGGCCGTTTCATCTGCTTCCTGCCCAACCTGCGCAACGCGCCTTACTGGGAAGTGAAACCGGGTTACGCCTTTGATGAGGTCAAACACGCGCGCAACGAGGCGATGAAAGAGCACGACCACCGGCCGCTGCGGGAAGCCCTCATCGCCATCACGCGCGAGACTCCGATGAAGGCCCTGATCGTCCCCGAGGACGCGACTCAGATGAAAAGCGGCAAGGAACTGCTTTACGATCCGCTGCCGGACGACGTGAAAGCGAAGACCGTGTGGCGAAAGGATTTCTGGCTCACCGACGAGGCCATCAGCACGTACACGCGCAGCGCCGGCCTCGTCAGCCTGGAAATGCACAGCCCCATCATGGCCGTCGGCAACGGCGTTCCCGCCCTCGTCTGCCGTTTCGCCGAGCAGACCAGCAAGGGCTTGATGTGGCGCGACATCGGCCTGGGCGACTGGCTCTTCGACCTCGACCAGCCGCAGGAGCTCGCCCGCGTCGTCCCCGCCGCGCTGGCGATGGCCAAAGATCCCGCCGCCGCCAAGGCCAAGGCCGCCAAGGCGCGCGCTTTGGTCCAACAGCGCCAGCGCGAGACGATGGCCGTCCTACGCCAGGCGCTGGGCTGACTGACAGGTCTGCGGTTGCCGCCAGGGCCGCGGCGGTCATCCGCCGGAGTTCCCGCCAAGGCGCAGTTCTCCGGGAGCTTGTGAAATTTTTCACAAATCCCCCTTGCCGCCCCTTGACGTAACCGGATAATGCCGCATGACCTCCGCTGTCACCTATCTTCCGGGCAAAGAACCGCATCCGCGGGAGCGCCGGCTCATTTTCAAAAACATCGACCGCCAGGGCTGGGACGCCTCCATCGACTGCTACCTGCGCGACGGCGGTTACGAGCAGCTCAAAAAAGCGCTGACCATGCCGCCGGCGGACATCACCGCCGAGGTCAAAAAATCCGGCCTGCGCGGCCGCGGCGGCGCCGGGTTCCCGACCGGCGTGAAGTGGGGTTTCATCCCGCCCACCAACACCAAGCCCGTCTATCTCATTTGCAACGCCGACGAGTCCGAACCCGGCACCTTCAAGGACCGCTACATCCTGCACCAGGACCCGCACCAACTCCTGGAGGGCATGATCATCGCCTGCTTCGCCGTCAACGCCAGGCTCGGTTACATTTACATCCGCGAGGAATTCCCCCAGGCCGCCCTCATCGTCGAGCGCGCCATCGCCGAGGCCCATGAAAAAGGCTTCCTCGGCAAAAACATCCTTGGCAGCGGTTTCGACTGCGAGCTGTATGTGCATCGCGGCGCCGGCGCCTACATCTGCGGCGAGGAGACCGGCCTCATCGAGTCGCTCGAAGGCAAACGCCCCTACCCGCGCATCAAGCCGCCGTATTTCCCCGCCGCGCTCGGCCTTTACATGTGCCCGACCATCGTCAACAACGTCGAGTCCCTCTGCCATGTGAAGCACATCCTCGAGCTGGGCGGAGAGACCTACGCCCAGCTCGGCACCCCGAACAACACCGGCACCCGCCTCCTCTGTGTCTCCGGCGACGTGCAAAAGCCCGGCTATTACGAGGTCGAAGTCGGCAAAGTCACCATGGGCGAGGTCATTGACGACCTTTGCGGCGGGCTCAAACCCGGCCGCAAATTGAAGGCCATCATTCCCGGCGGTTCCTCCGCCAAAGTGCTGCGCGCCGACGAGCGCTTCAAACTCAAAGACGGCCGCGAGCTCGGCATCATGGACATCCCGATGGACTTCGACACCATGGCCGCCTGCGGTTCCATGGCCGGCTCCGGCGGCGTCATCATCATGGACGACAGCCGCAGCATGTCCTGGGTCATCAACAACCTGAACGCCTTCTACGCCCACGAATCCTGCGGCCAGTGCACCCCCTGCCGAGAGGGCAGCCTGTGGATGAAAAAAATCAGCGACCGCATCGTCGCCGGCCAGGCCAGTCCCGACGACGTGGACACGCTCGAAACCGTCGCCAACCAGATCGAAGGCAAGACCATCTGCGCCTTCGGCGAGGCCTGCTCCTGGCCGACGCAGAGCTTCATCAAGAAGTTCGGCGACGAAATGAAGGCCGACTGCAAACCCGAGATGACCGGCAAACTCGTCGCCGGTGAGGCGGTGGCCGCCGCAGCCGGACTCGCGGTCTGATGCGCCACAGCGCGTGCGGAGACGCTGACAGCAAGTTTCTTTTGACGCGGTGGCACTGGAGGCTTGCCAAAGCAGCTCCCATTCAATAAAACAGCCGGCAGGTGGTCAAAGACCCCCGAACAAGGATCGCCACAACCCCACCCTGATCGGAAATGAAGCCCTCACACCATCCCACCCTGAGGCGCGCCACGGCGAGAATGCTGACCCTCGCCCTCGCTGCCGTGCTGACCCTCACCCTTCCCGCCTGCCATCACCCGCCCCGCGGACCGCACTTTGGCAAGCCGCGACCGCTGCGTCCGCCTGGAGGCTGGTTTCACAACATGAAACCCAAGGACAAGGCGCGCTGGGGTTGGGGACCTCATGCCGGGCACCCGCGCGGCGGCCCTCCTGGCCAGATGAAAAAAGGGCGCTGGTAACTGCCGGCGGTCCTTCGTGCCAACGCACGCTTTTCAGCGCGTGCGCGCAGTTGGCAACAAGCCGCCGCCGGCGCGGGGGCCATCCTTGGCGCGGTGGGCGGTCCTGGGCCGAGCGTGACGCCCCGCAGTTGACGCCGCCGCCCGCCCCATCCAGCATGACGGCATGAACCTTGATCGTCGCCGTTTTCTCGCCGCTGCCGCGGCCACTGCCGCCAGTTCCCTCGCCAGCCGCGCCAGCGGGGCCGCGCCCAAGCTCGCGCTCGGCCTCGACCACTTCGCGGTGCGTGCCACGGGTTGGAAGGCGGGCGAGTATTTGGAGTATGCCGCCAGCCTGAAACTGGACACGCTCTTCCTTTCCGAACTGGTCGTGTTCGAGAGTTTTGAGGACGCCTACCTGCAAGGTCTCAAGGACCAGGCCGACCGCGCCGGCTTGAAACTCTACGTCGGCACCGGCAGCATCTGCGCCAGCTCCAACACCTGGAAGGACACCTTCGGCACGCCGGAGGAGCATTTGAAGCACACCATCCGCGTCGCCAAAAAACTCGGCTCGCCGGTGGCGCGCTGTTATTTGGGCAATCAAAAGGACCGCGGCAGCGAAGGCGGCATCGAAAAGCACATCGAGGCGGTCGTCGCCACCTGCAAGGCCTGCCGCAGCTTCGCGGAGGGCGAGGGCATCAAGATCGCGGTGGAGAACCATGCCGGTGACATGCTCTCGCATGAGCTGGTCGCGCTGATCGAGGCGGCGGGCAAAGATTTCGTCGGCGCCAACATTGATCCCGGCAACGCCGTCTGGTGCCTGGAGGAACCGCTGCGGCACTTGGAGGCCCTTGGTCCCTACACGCTATGCAGCAGCGTGCGCGACAGCATGGTCTGGGAGACGGAGGAGGGCGTCATGGTGCAGTGGACGGCGGTGGGCGAGGGGCTGGTGGATTTCAAAGCCTATGCCCAACGCTTCGCCGAACTCGCCCCCGGCGTGCCGTTGCAAGTGGAGACCATCTCCGGCTTCGCGCGGCCCTTCACCTGGCGGAGCGAGGACTTTTGGAAAATCTTCCCGCAGCAGCGCGCCGCGGACTTCGCCGCCTTCCTGAACTTCGCCAAACGCGGCCACGAAATCCCCGGCTTCAAAGCCCCCGAAGGCGACGCCAAAAAGCCCGCCGAGATCGCCTATCAAAAGGGCGAGTTCGAGCGCAGCATCGAGTGGCTGCGGGCGAATGCGGGGGTGTAGGCAAACAAGCCCGCCGGTTTGTCACGACCTGTTTGACCGGACGGCGCAATACCCGTTGGCAGCGACAACGCCTTATTCGCGGGCGGCGAGGTGTTTTTGCAACAGGCCTGCCGCTTGGCGGACGGCTCCCACGGGATCCTTCCCGGCGCGTTCCAGCGCGCGCTGATTGGCCGCCGACAGCGGCAGTTTGCCGTCCATCCAACAGCGTATGCCGGGCTCATTTTCTTCCCGGCTGAAGCTGCTCTCCCGAACTCGGGCGGCGTAGTCCCGGCAGTCTTGGTCGGAGAGATCTCCCAGCACCAGCTTCACATGCCCCGGCAGGCTGAGCACATGGTAGCCCGACTCGGAGCGAACGAGCACGGGGCCGACGAAGCGGAGGTTGCCCGCGGCGGCGCGCCGGCCATTCGACCGCAGTTCAGCCAGGCAGTCGGCGCAGAGCTCATGCTGCGTCACGGGATCGCGCCCAGTGAGCAGCCGGGTGAGGTTGATGGTCGTGGTCGCGCGCATCAGGCAGTCCGGATTCTCGCAATGAAAGCCGGCGCTGTGCTGGTGGCGGCTCAAGCCGAAAAGATGCCCGGCCTCATGCCGCAGCAGCAGATCGCCCGTGTGCTTTTCAAAGGCGGCGCCGTAGCGCGTGTTGATCATGATGGCGGCGGGATAGGGGATCAGGTTGACGTGGGGCTTGCGGTTTTTTTCGCGCGGGGCACCGCCTCCGCCAAACAGGCTGGCCTTGTCGCAAAGACTGCCATCGTAAAAAAGCACGTAGAGAAACGCGGCTGCCTGGCCATCGGGAGGACCGCTGATGTGGCGCCGGGCCAGCACCTGGCTGGGCCAGCCGGTGGCGTCTTTTTGGGAGATGACCTCATCGCGCACGAGGGTGATGCCAGCGGGTTTGTCGCAATGCGCGGCGAGGAAGGCGCGGAGGTTTTCCAAGCGTTCCTGGCTGGGCTGGCATCCCGCCACCGCGTCCACTTCCACATGCAGCCGGGGATAGGGACTGCGCTTCAGGTATAAGAGATGAGGCTGCCAGAACTCCGTGTCCGCCGGCTCGGCCACCGCAGGCGGGCGCGGCCCGGAGCAGGAGGCCAGGCTCCATGTGAAGATGAGGAAAGCATGCCGCGCGAGCTCCTGCGTTTTATTCATGCCAGCCACTCTCCGGCACGCCCCCCCTGACAGGCAAGGGCGATTGCAGGACATTCAAGCTTGCCGGCCCGCGCTCGACCGCGGGAGAGGCTGCATGCTCAAGGCTTCGCCGGCGACTTCCCGCCCGGAGCGACCTGCTCGTAACTTCCGCCCGGTCCCGCGATGCGATACTCGTCGAAGAACACCACGTTTTGCGGCACCTCTTTGCTGACGCTGTGATACTGGCCGAACTTCGCATAAGGACCGAGCGCCTCGGGATACTGGGTCACGATCTGGCGCTCATCCACGACCTGGACTCCGTCCTTCCAGATGGTCCAGAATCCCTCCGCCTTCTCCGACCACTTGACATGGACCACCCAGTCCACCCACCGGCCCTTTGCCAAAGGCAGCCGCGCCAGCGTCCGTCGTTTCTCCGGCGTGGCGTCGCTGGTGATCCGCCAGATGTCATCCTTGACGCGAATGGCGAGCACCGGGCTGGGGCCGCCCTGCTGGGTGTGCCATTGGAACAGCACCGCATCGGCATCGGGCACGGAGCGGAAATCCTCCGGCACGAAAATGCTCAGGCCATACCAGTAGTCCCGGCCCATCTCGATCAGGCCCGACCTTTTCCCATCCGAAAACTCCGCCCTCTGACCGCCGCTCACCTCCGGGTCCGTCGCCCTTAGCAGCGTCTGGGCAGCAAACCTGCCCGCGCGCACGGGCGAGGTCACGATGCGGATCGAGTCCTCCCGCGCCTTTTGCAGGCCGGCCTGCGGCAGGTCACCCGATTCGAAATCCAATTCCTTCAGCAGCGGGCTTTGCGCGAGACTGGCATGCAGCATCAAAAAGGAGCCGAGCAAGGCCCAACTCGTTTGGGTGGAAAACCGGGATCGTGTCATGAAGGCGAAGAAGAACGCCGCGCGGCTGGTTTTGTTGCGCGACCACAAGCGCGGCTTCTTTTCACCGCAACGGGCAAGGGCGATGGCAGGAAAGGACGCGGAAGTTCCGCGCGCGCTCACATCGACAACCGGAGCAAAAATGCGCCGGCGGAGAAAAATGAGGCGCGCGCCACCCGTTGCCTCCCACGCCCTGCCGCCGCCATGAAAACTTGGTTTCTTGCTTTTTGTGTCCTGAGTCTGCAAACCGTTTTCGCCAGCCAGGCGCCGCCCTTTGGCTCGTCCATCACCTGGAACACCAGTCGCGAGGATCCCAGTCTGGAGGCGCTGCGCGGCAAGGCGGTGCTGGTGGTCTTTTTCCAGTCCTGGTGTCCGCTCTGCAACAACTGGTCGGGCACCATGTTCAAAGGCCTGACCGAGGCGTTCAAAGACAATCCGAAAGTCGTGCTGGTGGCGTTGAAAACCGACGGCGGTTCGGTGCGCGACGCGCTCGGTTACCTGAAAGGCCGCATGGACACCGACCGCTGGTTGATCGGCACCGACAGCAATGCCACCTACGCCCGTCAGCTCACGGGCCGGGACCGCCTTTACACGTACGCCTGGATCACGCCTGACGGCCAAATCAGCGAGTCGGGCAAGGCCGGCAGCGCGGTCAGCGGTTCCAATCCCAAGGTCTATTGGGCCGCGCGCAATGACGCCCAAAAACGCTACGTGCAGCCCGCGCGCACGCTCATCGATTTCAGCGCCAGTGTGTCCGCGCCTTTGCAACCGGCCATCCTGCGCGCCGAGCAAGGGCTGTTTGCCACCGCGCTGCGCGAGTTGCAGCCTCTCTCCACCCGCGCTGAGTTGCGCGAGGAAGTGGCGCGCGTGCGGGAGGCCATCGCTGCCGCCGTGCAGGCGTCCATTGACCGCCACAGCGGATTGCTGGCCGATGCAACAAACCGTGACCGCTACTTTTCCTTCCTGGCGTTGACCGACATTGCAGGGCGTTTTGGCGGCTCCCCAATCGCCCAAGCCGCCCGCAACGGCACCAGCACGCACGCCAGCGCGTCTTGGTTGAGCCGGGAGCAGACCGCCCACCGCGCCTATGAAAGCCTCATGCGCAAAGCCTCGCGGGCCAATGACGACCGGGCCATCGAACGAATCACCAAGTCGCTCCAGGAGTTTGGCCAAACCTATCAAGACACCCTCTTCGGAAGGCTTGCCAGCAAAGCCACGGATGCCGAGGAGACGGAGAGTTAGTGATCCGAGCTCAGAGCTCCGAATCCCGCCTTCCAGAAACGCAGCCTGCCGCGAGCTTTGTCCGCAGTCGTTCACACCAGCCCCTCGTAAGCCTGCAACGTCGGCTCGATGGCGCGGAGGGCGGTGGCCCAGAATTCGGGTTGGGTCAGGTCCGCGTCCAGAGTGCGGCGCGCCACTTCCTCGCAACTGGCGCTGCCAGTGAGCGCGAGGAAGGCCTCGTAGCGTGGCAGAAAGTCCGCGCCCTCCGCCTCGAAACGGGCGAACAAGGCCTGGCTCAGCAGGTAACCAAACACATACGGAAAGTTGTAAAAGGAGACGCCGGTGATGAAGAAGTGCATCTTTGACGCCCAGAACATCGGGTCGGTGCCGCCGGGCAGCAGGGTGTCCCCGTAGAGTTGGTGCTGCGCCGCGCTCATCAACTCGCCGAGACGGCTGACGGACACCTCGCCCGCCGCGCGCTCGCTGTAGAAGGCCTTTTCAAACTCAAAGCGCATCGGGATGTTCACCAGGTAAGCGTGCGCGCGCAGCATTTCCTGGTCGATCAAATACGCCTTCATCTCCGCTGTCAGCGCGGGATCGCGCAGCAGGCCGGAGAGCAGAATCATCTCCGCGAAATTGGACGCCGTCTCCGCCAGCGTCATGGGGTATTCGGAAGCGAGCGAGCGAGCCGGACGCAGCACACAAGAGTGCCAGGCATGACCGGCCTCGTGCGCCAGCGTCACCATGTCATGCACAGTGCCGTGAAAGGTCATGTAAATGCGCTCCTCCCGCCGCAGGCGCGAGCCCGTGCAGAAGGCGCCGGGGCGCTTGCCCGCGCGCGGCTCGGCCTCGATCCAGCGGTCGGCGAGCAGGCGATGAAAATACTCGCCCAGACGCGGGTAGGCGGTGGAAAAGGCGCGCTGCACGGTGGCGCAGGCTTCCTCCCAGGACAACGGCTTCTCCTCCGGCGCGGCCACCTGCGGCGCCTCAAGATCGAAGAAATGCAGCGCGGCTGTGCCCTGCAATTTCGCGGCCACGCGCAGCGCCCGGCGCGGCAATTCCAGGTGTGCCTGGATGGCTTCCATCATCGCGTCCAGCGCCGCGCGGCTCATGGCGGAGTCAAACAAGGGCGTGTCGAGAAAGTGCCCCAGTCCGCGCTTGGCGTAGAGGCTGAGACGGGCACCGGCGATGCCGTTCAACCCCGCCGCCAGTGTGTCGGCGTGATCGTGCCAGGGTTTTTGACCGGCGTGAAACGCGGCCTCGCGCAGCCGGCGATCCGGCTCCGACATCAACGCGCGGCGACGCGACATTTCGACGGTCTCCGTGTGACCGTCGGGGAAGGTCATCTCGAAGCTCATCTTGCCGGTGAGCGTGTCGTAGAGCCGGCCCCAGGCGTGCAGACCATCGACATTGAGGTCCGCGGCCAGCGCCTCAAGCTCGGCGCTCATCTGCTGGCGTCCCGCCTCCCGCATCCGGCTGACCGCATGTTCAGCGTCTTTCAATCTTGGTTCCGTCAGCAGAGTCGAAAACGCCGCCTCATCGAGAGCCGCCAGCGCGCCGCGCAGGGTGGCGCTGAGCTTCTCCTGCTCCGCTTGCAGCGCGGCCATCCAGGCCTCATCCGCTTTCACCGCCTCGTGGGTCGCGTCCGCGGCGGACAGGCAGCCGAGGTAGGCGGAGAGATGACCGAGGCGCTCGCCGAGCGCCTCATAGGATACGACGAGCGCGGCCAGACCCGCCGTATCGCCCACAGGGCTGCTGGAGGCTGCTTTTTGCAGTTGCTCCAATTCCGCAGTCAGCGCGGTTTTGAACGCGGCGTAATCCGGCGCGCCAAACGCGGTGAACCAGGAGTCGAGCGACCAGATGTCGGGGCAGGGTTGCGGCAGGGAATGCGCAGATGAAGCGGGAGCGGACATGACGGAGAGTTGCCGCGACAGCGACGGTTTGCAAACGCCCACAGTGAACCTTGTAGCCGGCCGAATCGAGGCCAGACCTCCGGTTACAGCTCCTTGATGGCGATGTTGCGGAACTGCACCAGGCTGGACGCGGCGGACAGCTCGCCAGTCTTCGGGTTCTTGCCGCCATGATGCTGCAAGGCAATTCTTCCCGACTCCGGCACGCCGGGGAGTTGCGCGTTTGCAATGACCGTTTTGCCATTGAGCACGACGGTGAGGCGGTCGCCCTTCATGGTGATTTCAAACGTGTTCCACTCGCCGACGGGGTTGTCCGCGCGCACCTTCGGCGTGACGCCGGCGCGGACCTCGGGCGGCATGGTTTTGTCCATGCGGTAGCCATAGACCTCGCCGGAGCCGATGGGCCAGCACCAGATGTTGATCTGCGCCTTGCCGACGCCACGCAGATAGATGCCGCTGTCCGCGTTGGGCGTGGGGATTTTGATTTCATTGCCCTCGGCATCGAGCTGGTGCGTGCCGTCCGGCAGCACGATGGGCATGTCGTAAAGCCCGGTGGTCTCCTTGATGCGCCAGTCAATTTTGAGGGTGAAGTCCTTGAACTCGCGCTCCGTCCACAGGTTCTTGTCCTTGCCCGGCGCCTCGCTGCACGCGTCGTAGTCGATCACGCCATCGAGCACCTTCCAATGCCCGTTGTCCCCCTCCGGCACCACCCAGCCGCTGAGATCCTCGCCGTTGAAGAGGGAGACAAAACCCGCGTCCGCGCAGAGGGCGGGCGTGGCGAGAACAGCAGCGAGCAGCAGGGAGGCGAGTGGTTTCATGGTTCAAGAAGAACGCGCTCGCTGGCCGGGATTCTTCCACCGTCCGCGGCGTTTTTTGGCGCGCGCCCCTGACGCGAAGGAAGGGGCCGGGGAGAAAAAATTCTTGTTTTTGGCGTGGGCGGGGATGAGACTCTGGGTGGTCGGCGTCATTTGAACTTGGTCTCTGCAGGGCCTGGCAGCGGGTTCCACAGAGAGCGCAAACGGCGCCGCAGTCAGTGGACAATGCTCAAACCGGCCCCTGCTGCCAGGGCCGCAAACACAAACCATGACGACCATGAAAACGCACACGTTTCGATTCGTCGCCGCCCTCTTCGCGCTTATGCTGGCGGCTTCTTTGCAGTCGGTTCAGGCGCAGACCTCCTACACTCTGATTGTGGAGGGCATCCAGGGGGACGGCACCAGCTCGGATGCCACACTGTTGGCGACCGGATGGAGCTTTGGAGCAAGCAATGCGGGTTCGGGAACTGGGGGCGGCGGTGGCGGCGCTGGCAGGGCCAGTTTTGAGGAGTTGGTGGTGAACAAGACCGTGGACGCCGCCTCTCCCCTGCTGATGAAGGCCTGCGCCAGCGGACAACACATCCCGACCGCGGTGCTCAAGGGCACGCGCAAGGGCGCGAAACAGGAGTACCTGCTCATCAAAATGTCCAACGTGGTCATCTCCTCCGTGAACGTGGGCGGGATCTCCGGCAAACCGGCACCCACGGAAAGCGTGAGCTTCACCTTTTCCAAAATCGAATACTTCGTGCGCAAGAAATCGGGCGAGGAAGTCAAGTTCACCTGGAATTTGGAAACCGGCTCCAGCTCGTAACGGCAGCCCCGCAGGGAACGCGCCCGGGCTCGCCCCGCCTCCATGCGAGCCCGCGCCAGTGGCAGGCGCCGGGTCGCGCGCTGGCCTTGCGATCAGCGCGCGCCACCGCTACTGACTGCGCCATGTCTTTCCGTTTGAAAATGCTGCAAGTGGCGCGGGTGGCGCCGAAGGTGCTTGGCGACTCCGCGCCGCTGGTGGCGGAGTTTTTGCGCGCGCGGCGGCATGAGTGCGGCGGCTTTCTGGATCGCGGGGGCAGGCCGGACTTGTACTACACCGTGTTCGGCCTGGAGGGATTGATGGCCCTGCGCGCGCAGCCGGAGGCGGAACGGCTGCGGCCTTGGTTGCAAAGCCATGGCGAGGGCGAGGGGCTCGATTTCATCCATCTCTGCTGTCTGGCGCGCTGCTGGAGCAGCGTGGGAAGGGAGTCGCTCGATCCGGCGGTGAGGGCAGCGCTGCTGGCGCGGGTGGAGCGCTTTCGCAGCGCGGACGGCGGATACAATCAGGCTCCGGGCAGGGAGCATGGTACCGCCTACGGTTGCCTGCTCGGCTGGAGCGCGCACGAGGACCTTGGATCTTCCGCGCCTGACTGCGAGCGTTTGATCGAGAGCCTGCTGGCGCTGCGCACGCCGGATGGGGGTTGGTCGAACGAGCGCGGCTTGCCGGTGGGGGTCACGCCCGCCGCCGCCGCCGCCGTGGCCTTGTGCCGCCACCTCGGTCTGCCGATGGCATCTGCGACGCGCGACTGGCTGCTGGCGCAGGCACTGCCCACTGGCGGGTTCCGCGCGCTGCCGGGCCTGCCTTTGCCGGACTTGCTGTCCACCGCCGTGGCTTTGCACGCGCTCGATGCCTTGCAGACGGACCTCACGGCGCTGCGGGAAAGTTGCCTGGATTTTGTGGACTCGCTTTGGAGTGCCGAGGGCGGGTTCCACGGCAACTGGACGGACCACGAACTCGACTGCGAGTACACCTACTACGGCCTGCTGGCGCTCGGGCATCTGGCTCTCTGACAGAGCGGCGGCGGGCGCGGCGTAACCAAGGGATGCCAGAGATCGTCATTCGCCCCTATCAAGCGCCGGATTTGCCGGAGCTGCGCCGCATCACCGTGGAATCCTTCGGCTCCGTGGCCTTCGACGAGATGCTGGAGCAGCGCTTCGGGGTGTGGAACGGCCGCGATTGGAAGGCGCGCAAGGCGGATCACATCGACGACGACTGCGCGGTCAACGCGGCGGGTTGTTTCGTGGCGGAGTGCGCAGGCCGCATCGTCGGCTACATCACCACCCGCCTCGACCGCGTCAACAGCATCGGCCGCATTCCGAACCTTGCCGTCACCGCCGAGACGCGCGGGCAGGGGCTGGGCCGGCGCTTGATCCTGCACGCGCTCGACTACTTCCGCGCGCAGGGCATGACGCTGGGCAAAATCGAAACCATGGCCAGCAATCCCATCGGGCAGACCCTCTATCCATCCTGCGGTTTCGAGGAAGTGGGCCGTCAGGTGCACTACGCCATGCGGCTCTGAGCGGGCTGGCGATTCGGCGACGTTTTGCGTTTGCCACGGCCACGCGCGCTTTTATCGTGGGTCGTTTCTGATGGACTCCACTGAAGCCCCCGCCCGACGCCCGCTGCACAGCGTGAAAGGCGGCGCTGTGTGGGGCGCGCTGGCGCTCGCCATGGCCGCCGGCTGCCTGACGGTGAGGTATCAACCGCGGCTCGGAACCTGGCTGGCACTGGGGTGCGCCGCGCTCGGCTGCTGGAAACACCGCCGCCCGGCAAGGCCCCCGGCAGGCGGGGTGGAATCTCCAAGCGGGACGGCTCCTTCTGCCGCTGCCGCGGCGCCCCTGGCCTTGCCACCGCCGTTGTCCGTCGGCAATCTTTTGCTGCAAGTGGAGCCCCTGCCCTCAGTCGTGGAGGACGAAACGCGCGGCGTGATCGCGGACGGAGAAGCCGGCCGCCTGCTCGATCAGGAGCCGCTGCTGGCCTTCGAGGAACCTCTCTTGCTGGAGATGGCAAGCATTTGGCCGGGTGCGGGCGCTGAAATTCCTGATGCGGTGGAATTGCCCGAGTTGCATGACTCATGAGCACGCCCACCCCGAAGGCGGCCAGTCACAGCGCCTGGGAAGCCGCTTCCAACACTGCACTCATGGCCTTCTGACGAAGGAGTCCCCTCCCCGCCGAGTGACCGCATCGCATTGATGGCTCAACGGCCCTGGCGCGAGGCTGCGGGCGGCCCCGACTGCCACTCGGCGATGTGCCCGCCGCCGTAGGGCGCGCCGAGGCGCTGGCCCACTATGCTGTCTGGAAACTCATGACGACGCAAGTCCGCGGTCTGCCGCAGGCGTCTGCGGGCGGACAAAAACAAGACGCCCAGGACGCCGCCGCCGAGCACAAGCAGGCTGCCCAGCAGCACCGGTTTGTCCGGCGCCTGCAGCAGGCGCGCCGCGTTTCGCCGCTGCTCCTCAAGCCGGCGCACCTCAGCCATCCATTGTCCTGCCGCCGCCAGCAGCTTTTCCTCCAGTCTCGCTTCGGTGCGGACACTGGCTTGGCTCAAGGCCGCGCGCAGCACCTCCACCATCTCAGCCAGCGGGTACCGCTGCCACAACTCCGGCGAGTGCGAGATGCCTAGCCCGTTTTTGCCCCGGTCCACCAGAATGACCGCCACCGGACCTTCCGACGCGAACGATCGCCGGGCCGCGCGCACGGCCGCGCGCAAGGTCACGCCGGGATCGATGTAGGGCACGGTCTTGATCCCGAGTTGCACCCCGGTTTCCTGATGAAAGACCCGCAACTCGCGCGCCAGCCGCGCCTGGTGAGCCGGGTCCAATGCACGCGTGCTGTCATCCACCCACACCGGCTCAGCGGCCGTCAACCCGCCAGCAAACATCGCCAGCAGGCAAAGCCAGCCCCAGCGGGGTTCGGGTTCGCAAAACATCAAGCCAACTGAATCATCGCCGCCACTGCGGTGCAAACGTTTTGCCCATTGCCCGCGAGCTTGTGAAATTTTTCACAAATTCGCCTTGCCGCACTTTGCGCCGCGTAGAATAGTCGTCCACAAGCCCACATGCCCACCGTCACCCGCGAGTACGAAGCCCCGGACGCCGCCGCCAAAGCGGCCCGGCACCTGGAGGCTTTGGAGGAGACCACGACGGACCTCGTGGGGGAGAAACTGGTGCTCAACATGGGGCCCTCCCACCCCGCCACCCACGGCGTGCTGCGACTGGTGCTGGAACTCGATGGTGAGATCGTCGAGAAAGCCGATCCCGATGTCGGTTTCCTGCATCGCGGCGATGAAAAGATCGCTGAGAACATGCATTACAACCAGTTCGTGCCCTACACGGACCGGTTGGATTACCTGGCGCCGCTGGCCAACAACGTCGCCTATGCCTGCGCGGTGGAAAAGCTCATGGGCTGGGAGCTGCCGGAGCGCGGCCAGGCCATCCGCGTGATCTGCTGCGAGATGGCGCGCATTTCCGCCCACCTGCTCGGCATCGGCGTCTTCGCCATGGACGTGGGGGCGATGACTGTCTTCCTCTACACCTTCTACGAGCGGGAGAAAATCTACAATCTCAGCGAGCAGCTCACCGGCGCCCGTTTCACCACCAGCTACACCCGCGTCGGCGGCCAGATTCGCGATCTGCCGGACGGCTTTGTCGAGGGGCTGCGCCAGTTTTTGCGGGAGGTGGAGCCGGTGATTGACGAGGTGGACAAGCTGCTCTCGAAGAACGCCATCTTCATCGGCCGCACCCAGGACGTCGGCTTCATTTCAAAAGAGGACGCCATCGCCTACGGCATCACTGGCCCGAACCTGCGCGCCTCCGGCGTCGAGTTCGACATGCGCAAGGCGCATCCTTACCTCGGCTACGAGCAGTACGAGTTTGACATCCCCATCGGCGCCAAGGGCGACTGCTACGACCGCTATCTCGTGCGCATGGAGGAGATGCGGCAAAGCATCCGCATCCTGCGCCAGGTGCTCGACTCCCTGCCCGGCGGCCCGGTGAACGTGGCCGACGCCAAGGGTCTGCTGCCGAAAAAAGAGGGCGTGTTGATGAAGATGGAGGAGCTGATCCACCATTTCATCATCGCCACCCAGGGCATCGACGCCCCGCCCGGCGAGGTCTATTTCGGCGCGGAGAATCCGAAGGGCGAGCTTGGCTTTTACATTTGCAGCAAAGGCGGCGGCGTGCCCTTCCGCTTGAAGATTCGCAGCCCCAGCTTCATCAACCTCAGCATCCTGCCCAAGCTGCTCAAAGGCGCGATGCTCAGCGACATCCCGTCCATCCTCGGCAGCCTCGACTTCGTCATGGGCGAGTGCGATCGCTGACACGTCCGGCTACAGACCCCCATTCCGAAACCGCATCATGGCTTTTGAAGTTCCCGCCGAGCTGGAGAAAAAAATGGACGAGGTGATCACGCATTACCCCGTGTCCAAACGCAGCGCCGTGCTGCCGCTGTTGCACCTCATCCAGCATCACTTCCGCTTCATCAGCGACGAGGCGGTGACCTGGGTGGCGGCCAAGCTCGGGCTGGAGCCGATCCAGGTGCTGGAGGTGGTGACCTTTTACCCCGGCTTCCGCCAGAGCGCGCCCGGCAAGTTCCACATCCGCGTCTGCCGCACGCTCTCCTGCGCCATGGCCGGCAGCTACGAGCTGATGGACGCCCTCTGCAAGGAGGCGAACATCGACCGCTCCCACACCGATCATCACCACCCCATCGCCGTCAGCGCCGACGGCAAGTACAGCATCGAGTTCGCCGAATGCCTCGCCTCCTGCGGCTTCGGTCCGGTGTGCATGGTGGAGGACGACTTTTATGAGAAAGTCGAGCCCGCCAAGGCCGGGGAACTGCTGGCGAAGTATCCGGCTTGAAGGGTGGGGCCGTCATCCTGATTGCCCTTCTTGATAATGCGCAACCTGGAAGGTTGCGCCGCTTTCCTCACTTCAGCGGGCCTTGCTCCACATGCCCGCCTTGTCCTCGCGCGCCTGATCACCGAGCTTCTTCAAGCTCAGCAGGTAATCCGTCTCACTGCGGCTGTCCTCGGGCAGGTAGGTGGTGACGCCGCCAATGCGGGCATAGCCGGCGCGCATGAGCAGGTCGGCCAGATAGACCAGCTTGCCGGGCTCGATCTCGACACGCACCAGGGCGTAGTAGCGCGTCGTGTTCGGCACCCGCTCCCAGCGCGTGAGCACTTGGTAGGGTTTGATTGCCAGCAGGTCGCGCACGAATTGCAAGGCCTCGGCGCCGGTCTCGACGACCTGCTGGGTGGTGACGCCGCCGAACCAGCGCGCCTGCTCATTCACCCGCTGCGGATGAGTAAGCGAGGCATCGACCGCGTCGATGAAGTAGAGCACAAACACGTTCTCCTCGGCGCCGACGCGAAAGCGCAGAGTGTCCGCCTCATTGGCGCGGGTTTCGATGAGTTCCGCTCTGTCCAGCACCTCGAAAATCTCCAGCACGGGCTTGCCGCCGTCATAACTTGCGGGTCCGGGCCCGGCCTGACTGACCGGGATGGCTTTCGGCACCGCCGGCCGGCTGCGCTTCAAGACCATCGCCACCAGCGCAATCACCAGCACCAGGGCGGCAGTGATGGCCAGATTCATGAGGGCGTCGCGCAGTTTCATCAGCAGTGTCAAGAAAGGCCGATTTGGGGGCCTGCGCAACCTTGGGACCAGCCAGAAGCGGGAAGAGAAAAACGCGCGGGTTTCGAGCTTTACTGCCGGCGGCACCCTGCACTAAACTTGCCGCCATGAGCGCGAAATCTTCCACGAACGGCTCTCCCACCCCCAAGCCGTCCGCCGAGTACGCCATTTACAAACCGAACGGCCGCGGCAACGGCGGGGTGATTCGCTTTGACCTCAATCGCGCAAAGGGCGCGGTCTTTGTGGATGCGGCGTCGCAAAGCGGGGACAAGCAGTTCGACTGGGAGCAAAAAATCACCATGAAATGGGGGCTCAGCGACCTCGGGGCGGTGCTCGCCACCTTGCAGGGGCGGCAGCCGCAAGCGAAGCTCTTTCACCAGTCAGAAAAGGCCAACAGTGCCTTCGAGCTGTCCTTCCGCGATGACCCGCAGAAGGCCCCTTATATGATGGTCATGTCCCGTCAGGAGACGGCGTCCAAAAGCGTCCGCAAGGTGGCCATCCCGGTCACGCACGCCGAGGCGGCCATCCTGGAGACGGCGATGCGCGCGGCGATCACACGCCTGCTGGGCTGGTGAGAGGGGCGCACAACAAGCCGTGGCCTGGACTAAGCAAACTCAAACGCCGAGCATGCCGCCGACGAGCTTCTCCAGCTTGACGATGTCTTTGGCGAAGTTGCGGATGCCTTCAGCGGTTTTCTCAGTGGCCATGGCGTCCTCGTTGAGCAGCCAGCGGAAGCTTTTTTCGTCGCAGGGCACGCGGTCGATACGGAGGGATTTGGCGTTGGCGGCGTTAAGCTTGGGTTCGATGGGGTCACTGGACGCTTGCAGCTCGCCGAGCAGGCCCGGGCTGATGGTGAGCAGGTCGCAGCCGCAGAGCTCGGTGATCTCGCCCTTGTTGCGGAAGCTGGCGCCCATGACTTCGGTGCTGTGGCCGAAGTGCTTGTAGTAGTTGTAGATTTGGGTGACGGACTGCACGCCGGGATCCTCGGCGGCGGCGTAGTCCTGGCCGGTGGACTTTTTGTACCAGTCGAGGATGCGACCGACAAAGGGGGAGATCAGCTTGATGCCGCCCTCGGCGCAGGCGACGGCCTGGGCGAGGCTGAAGAGCAGGGTCAGGTTGCAGTTGATGCCTTCTTTTTGCAGGACTTCGGCGGCTTTGATGCCTTCCCAGGTGGAGGCGATCTTGATCAGGATGCGCTCGCGGCTGACGCCTGCTTTTTCATACAGGCTGATGATCTGGCGGGCCTTGGCGATGGTGCCCTCCGTGTCGAAAGAGAGCCGGGCATCGACCTCGGTCGAGACGCGACCGGGCACGATGTTAAGGATTTCCAACCCGAACAGGATGAGGATGCGGTCCAGCACCGAATCCACCAGCGCCTGGCCGGACAGCGCGGAGGCTTTGCCTTCGGCGACGGCTTTCTCCACCAGCGACTTGTACTCGTCCTTTTGCGAGGCTTGCAGGATGAGAGAGGGGTTGGTGGTGGCGTCCTGCGGCTTGTAGGCCTTCATCGCCTCGAAGTCGCCGGTGTCGGCGACGACGACGGTGTGCTGCTTGAGCTGTTCCAGTTGGTTCATGGATTCGGATGGGTAGCGGGTTTTGGGGGCAGTCATGTTAGACCGGATTCCGGTGGAAGCAAGTTCGAGCCTGACCTGCGGCAGAACGCCGCGCCCAAGGCTCTGGCGGTTCGCTTCAAGGCCGTTTGGGACGCGCACCCAAGTTGGGTTCGGGCGGTTCGGGCAGACCGTCATCGGGCTGCTCCCAAAGCCGCCAAGGGTCGTGGTGGCGGCGCATCTCGGCGAGCAGCACGGCCTCCATCTCGGCGAGTTTGTCCGCATGGCGCGGATCGTCGGCGAGGTTCACTTGATGGGCTTCGGGAACCAGGCCGGTGAGGGCGGTGACTTCGGGGGCGTGATGCTCGCGCAAAAATTCGAGCGGGTTTTCAGCAAGGTTGAACAACTGGGTGACGCGGGTGGCACCGTTGTCGCCGTCGTATTTGACGAGCTTCCAGTCGCCCTTGCGCACGCAGCGCACACCGGGCTTGGTGCCGCCGCAGTGGACGCCGTAGAGCACGTCGCGCACGGTTTTCATTTTGCCTTCGAGCACGGGTTTGAAACTGAGGCCCTCGTTGCTTTCGGGTGCCGGGATGCCGGCCAGGTCGCAGAGCGTGGCGAGGCTGTCGAGCAGGTAGATGTTGCCCGGCGCGCGGGAACCGGGCTGGATGCCGGGACCCTTGACCAGATAAGGCACGCGCCAACTGTGCTCATACATGTTCTGTTTGCCCTGCAAGCCGTGGCGGCCCAGGGCGATGCCGTGGTCCGAGGTGAAGAAGATGTAGGTATTGTCGAGCTCGCCCATCGCTTCAAGCCTGGCGAGCACCAGGCCGATCTCGCGGTCGATGGCTTCGATGCAGGCAAAGTAGCGGCCGGTTTCGTTGCGGATGGTCTGCTCGTCGCGCTTGGCCCAGACGCCCATGACCTGGGTCTCGTCGCGTTGATCCGGCAGCAGGGTGGTGCCAAAGGGATGCGCGGGCAGGTAGTTCGGAGGCAGGGGCGGCTGGTTCGGATGCGCGGGCGGCGGTGACTCAGGATCGCTGTGATTGATGGCGCCGTATTTCGCCAGCAGCTCCGCCTCGCCATTGCGCGGGTCGTGCGGGTGGGAAAAGCCAAAGTAGATGAGGAAGGGATCGCGCTGGCTGGCGGCGGCGCGTTCGTCGAGGTAGTCGAGCACCTGCCGGCCATGCCAGGCGGTGCCGGTGGACTCGGTGCCGCTGCGCCCGGCGGAGTCGCGCCGCACGGTGAACTGGGCCTTCGCGCCCTCCCAACTGTTGCCCGGCTTGCCGGTGCGCATGGTGGCGTAACCGGCGCGGTTGAAGACGGCGGCGATGCTGTTCTGCTCCAAGTTTGGCGGGCAATGTTTGTCCGCCTCCGGCGCGATGGGCAGATGCCACAGGGTGCGCCCGCTTTTGATCATGTACCGCGAGGGCGTGCAGACGCCGCTCACGAAGGCACCCATGTGGTAGGCGGCGTCCAGCACCATGCCCTCGCGGGCAAGGCGGTCGAGATTCGGCGTGTGCAGCGGCGAGTCCGGCTGATAGGCTTTTAATTCGTGCGGCGCCTGGTCGTCGGTGATAATGAAGAGAAGATTGGGGCGTTTTGCGGACGTGTCGGCGATGGAGAGATTCGCAAATAACAGGGCTGGGAGAAGCAAGCGGGTGATCATGCTTCAGCGTAGTCCGCGAGTCCTCTCGCGGTCAATGGTCAAACCGCCGGAGGACTGGCGGACTACGGAATCAGCCACGGCATCCATTTTGCCTGCGCCATCACCAGCAGGCCCATCAGAATGGCCAGGGCGACGCTGTGCCAGAACACACTGCGCAGCACCGTGCCGGCGCTCGGGCTGTCCGGGCGGCCACTTGTCACCACGGCGGCGACGACGATGCTTTGCGCGTCGATCATTTTGCCCATGACGCCGCCGCTGCTGTTGGAGGCCGCCATGTGGACGGGCGAAAGACCGAGCTGGTTCGCCGTCACTTGCTGCAAATTGCCAAAGAGCACGTTGGAGGAAGTGTCGCTGCCGGTGAGCGCCACGCCCAGCCAGCCGATGATAGGCGAGAAAAACGGGAACATCACACCCGTCCCGGCCATCATCAGGCCCATCGTCGTGTCGGTGCCGCTGTAGCGCGTCACATAACCAAGCGCGAGCATCAGGGCGATGGTTAGCAACGGCACCCGCAGCCGCCAGATCGTGCGGCCATACACCCAGAGCAAGCGTCCCGGTCCCAGACCCAGACAAAGCCCCGCCAGCATCCCGGCCAGCATCGCCGCCGTGCCGGTGGCGGACAGGGCGTTGAACCGGAACACCGCCTTCTCCAACTCCGGCTCCAGCACCACCGGCGGCACGCGCTCGACCGCACGGTGCAGCAACGGCACTTCGATCTCGGCCATGAAGACACTATTGAGACCCGCTTTGAGTGAGGGCATGCCCCAGGCGAACACCAGCACCGTCAAAAACACCCACGGCAGCCAGGCTCTCCATTTCGCGCTCTGCGGCTCCTTCTCGGCTTGCGGCTCGGCTGCTTCCACATCCTTCGGCTTCCAGATTTTCATGAAGGCCACCAGCGCCGCCATCGCCACCACCGCGCCCACGATGTCCACCAGCCAGGGACCATGGTAGTTGCTCATGACAAACTGCATCAGGCCAAAGCTGACGCCCGTGACCAGGCAGGCCGGCCACACCCCGATCATGCCGCGCCAGCCCGCCTGCGCCGCCACCAGCCAGAACGGAACAATCACGGAGAACACCGGAAGCTGTCGCCCGACCATTGCGCTCAGCGCCATCAGATCGAGGCCAGTAACGTCCGCCAGCGTCACCAGCGGTGTGCCGAGCGAGCCGAACGCGACCGGCGCGGTGTTGCCGATGAGCGCCAGCTTGGCCGCCTCCAGCGGTTTGAAGCCGAGGCCGATCATCAGTGCGCCGGTGATCGCCACCGGCGCGCCAAAACCCGCCGCGCCCTCAATGAAGGCGCCGAAGCTGAACGCGATCAGCAGCGCCTGTATGCGCCGGTCACCCGACACACTGGCGATCTGTTTTTGCAGCACTTGAAACTGTCCGGTCTCGACGCTGAGGTTATAGACAAACATCGCGTTGAGCACAATCCAGCCGATGGGAAACAAACCGAACGCCATGCCGTTGACCGCCGCCATGCCCGCCATCGCCGCCGGCATCTGATAGACAAAAACGGCGACGCCCAGCGCCACCAGCAGCCCTGACAAAGCGGCGATCTGCGCTCGCACATGCCAGATGCCCAAGAGTCCCAGCAACGTCACCACCGGCAGTGCGGCGACCAGCGAGGACAGTGTCAGGTTGGCGAAGGGATCGTAGTTTTGGGACCAGGGCATCTTAGTCCGCGAGTGCCCTCGCGGTTCGTTCAGTCACCGCGAGAGGACTCGCGGACTACTCAAACGCGGCGAAGAGTCTGAATCTTGAAGAAGAGATTCGGGAGCTTTAGATTGAGGCATGGCGGATGAGATTCGGCGCAAACGCCACGAATGGCTCATGCCGCACGGCGTGGACACCACTCAAGACGACTGGCATTTGTTGATCGGCGACTTGCCCGTCGAAGTACCACGCGACTATCATCGGACGATTAATGACCGCGAGAGGACTCGTGGACTACTTGCATCGTGTGTTTCACCTGGATGGGCGAGCCGAGCTTCTTTAAATGCAGCCGCATCTGCGTCATGCAGCCGATGTTGCCCGTCACGACCACCCCGGCGCCGGTGGCGATGACGGCTCTGGCTTTCTGTTCTCCGAGCGAGGACGCGATCTCGGGCTGGTCCAGGTTGTAGCTGCCGGCGCTGCCGCAGCAGAGATGGGCGTCGGCGATCTCGATCAATTCCAGGCCGGGGATGGCGCGCAGCAGGTCGCGCGGCTGTTGGCGCACGTCTTGCGCGTTCGAGAGATGGCAGGCGTCGTGGTAGGCGGCTTTGATGGGCAGCTCACGCGGTGTCCCGCGCAGGCCGAGCCGGGCGAGGAACAGGCTGACATCCATGACGCGCTGGCGGAGGGCTTCCGCGCGCGGCTCGTCGGGCGTGCCGCGCAGGATGAGGTGATACTCATGCATGGCGGAGCCGCAGCCGGCGGCGTTGGTGAGGATGGCATCGACGTCGGCGGGAAAGGCGTCGAGATTGCGGCGGGCAAAGGCGCGCGCCGCCGCGAGATCGCCCGTGTGCCAGGCCAGGCCGCCGCAGCAGCCTTGCGTGCGCGGCACCACCACCTCCACTCCCTGACGCGTGAGCACTTCGATGGTGGCCGTGTTGATGTCGGGATCGAGCACCTGCTGCGCGCAACCCAGCAGCAAAGCCACCCGCGCCCGTTTCTCTCCCTGCGCCGCATAGTGCGCCTGCCAGGTCTGCTTGGGTGGAAGTTCATCCGGCAGCAGATTGAGCATGGGACGGAAGCCGGCGGGTGTGATTTGACGGATCAGCCGCCTCCGTCCAATCCACACCGCCAGTCGGAAACGCGCCGGATAGGGCACGGTTTGAGCGGCCAGGAAACGTCGCAGCCGCTCCAGCCAGCCGCGTTTTATTTTGGCGGCGGCGAGCGCGCGGAACGGGCTGATCAAATCGCGGTAGGGCACGCCGCTCGGGCAGGCGGGTTCGCAGGCCAGACAGCCGAGGCAGCGATCCACATGCGGTTGGGCGTCCTCAAAACGGGTGCGGCCTTCGAGCACTTCCTTCATCAGCACGATGCGACCACGTGGTGTGTCCATTTCCTGACCCAGCTCGCGATAGGTCGGGCACGCGGCGAGACAAAAACCGCAATGCACGCAGGCGGAGACGGCCTTGGCCATCGGCTCGCCCAGCGGGCCGAGTTGGTCGGTGGGGATGGCGTGCAGCATCAGTCGTCGAGCGTGGGAAAACGGTTCTGCGGATCAAGCGCCTGCTTCACCGCGTCCTCAATGGCGAAGCGCGGCCGGCCGCCGATCCAAAGCGGTTCGTCACCGCGCAGCGTGAGGCCGCGCGGGGGTGGCGTGTTGGAGAAAGCGACGTTGCCGGCGCAGCTCACATGCGAGCTTTTGAAATCACTCATCTGGTCCGGCGTGAGATCGCTTTTGAAGCGCCAGGGCGTCTCGCGAATCTCGTTCCAAACGGCGTTATCGAGGATGCGTCCGCCGATCTCCCGAGCGAGCGCCTCCAGCGCGCGGCCCGGTCCGGCGAGCCGCACCAGCAGCGTTTCGCCGCCGGGTGGCACATCGAGCGCGTCCGGTTCGTAACGGGAGTTGGCGAGGCGCGTCATCATTTCGGGAGCGAACGGCAGTTCGAGGGTGAGCACGGCTTCCGGTTTGGGAAAGACTTTGAAGGTGACCTCGCCAATGACGCCGAACCGCCCCAGGCTGCCGACCAGGAATTTGGGCACATCGAAGCCGGCGGCGTTTTTCACCACCTTGCCGCCGAGGCGCAACAGCCGGCCCATGCCATCGACAAAACGCACGCCCAGGATGAAATCGCGCACACCGCCGTAGCGAAACCTGCCTGGCCCGCTCAAGCCGCTCGCCACCGCGCCGCCGAGAGTGCTGCCCGCTGCGACGAGCATCGAATCGAAGGGCAGATACTGCCCTTTTTCATCCAGCGCCGCAATGATCTCGCGCAGCGGCGTCCCGGCGAGAGCGGTGAAGGTGAACTCGCTTGGCTCGTACTCGGTGATGCCGCGCAGCTCGCGCGTGCAGATTTTCACCGCCTCCACCGCAGACAGGCGCGGCTTGGTTTGCGCGCCCAAAGCCAGCACGCGCGGCGCGGACAGCACCGCGTCGCGGAGATCGGTGAGGGTGGCGGGAGTCATCATTCGCGTGAGATCACCCCTGCTTTCTCCAGCGGATGCAGGCCGACATGCGAAAGCGCGGGGGCTTCCTTGCCGGGGAACATTTTGCCAGGGTTGGCGATGCCGAGAGGGTCGAAGGCGGCGCGCAGACGCGCCATGCAGTCGATCTCATCGGGCGAAAACATGCCGGGCAGGAAGTCGCGCTTCTCGACGCCGATGCCGTGCTCGCCGGTGAGGGAGCCGCCCATTTCGACGCACATGCTGAGGATGCGTCCGGCGAGATCTTCGGCGCGTTGGAGCGCGCCCGCCTCACGGCCATCGAAAAGGATGAGCGGATGCAGGTTGCCGTCGCCGGCGTGGAAGACGTTGGCGACACGGATGCCGGTCTCGTGCGCCATCTCGGCAATGCGGCGCAGCGCCTCACCCAGGCGGCGACGCGGCACCACGCCGTCCTGCACGATAAAATCCGGCGAGAGCCGGCCGACGGCGCTGAAGGCGCTTTTGCGGCCTTTCCAAATGGCGAGACGCTCCTCGGCGTCGCGCGCGGGCCGCATCTCGACCGGCTCGCTGGCGGCGAGGATCGCGTCCAGCTTTTCGCGTTCGATGGCGACCGTTTCGCGCGGGCCTTCGAGTTCGACGATGAGCACGGCCTCGCAACCGGGCGGGTAATCGGCGTGAACGGCGGCCTTGGCGGCCTCCAGGGCGAGCGCGTCCATGATCTCGAGGGCGCCGGGCAGCAGACCGCTGGCGATGACGGCGGAGACCGCGTCACCAGCTTGCTCGAGCGTGCGATAGCCGGCCAGCACGGTGTGAAAGCATTCCGCCTTGGGCAAAAGCTGGAGCGTGATTTCCAGGGCGATGCCGAATAGCCCCTCGTTGCCGGTAAACAGCCCGCACCAGTCCGGCCCGAGCCGTTCGCGGCTGCCGCCGCCCCACTCGACGACCTCGCCCGTGGCGAGCACGGCTTTGATGCCGAGCACATGATTGGCGGTCATGCCGTATTTGAGGCAGTGCGCGCCGCCGGAGTTGAAGGCCACGTTGCCGCCGATGGTGCAGATGCTTTGTGAAGACGGGTCCGGCGCGTAATGCAGCCCGTGCGGCGCGGCGGCCAGGGAGGCCTGGGTGTTGACGACGCCGGGCTCGACGACGGCGACGCGCTGGGCGGGATCGAGCCGCAGGATGCGGTTGAGGCGGTTGAGCGCGATGACGATTCCCTCCTCCACCGGCAGCGAGCCGCCGGACAAACTGGTGCCGCTGCCGCGCGCGACGAACGGCAGCTTCAGTTCATGGCACAAGCGCACAAGGGCAATGACCTCGTCCGCCGACTCCGGCACCACCACCGCCAGCGGGCGCGCACGGAAGGCGGTGAGGCCGTCGCTCTCATAGGCGGCCAGCTCGGCCGGGCGGGTGAGCACACGCTCAGGCGGCAGCAGGGCGGCCAGGCGATTTTGCAGGCGTGTATTCATTTTCCAAAACAGCGCAAACCGGGGACTTCGAGGGATTGAATTTGCCAATAATTGATACTGGCACCGTATCTCGAGAAAGTGTAGTATGCGCCCGCATGAGCGCCATCGAAGTTTCACAGCTTTCCCTTCGCGAAAAATTCCAGATCATGCAGGAGATTTGGGAGGATTTGCGCGACCATGTGGATCGTTTTGAGGTTCCTCAGTCGCACAAGGACTTGCTGGACTCCCGCCGCCGCAAGGTGGCGTCTGGAGAGTCCAGGCTTGTTGATTGGGACCACGCCAAACACACCATTGGCAAGCGATGAGTTTGTAGATCTCTCGACTCACGGGCGGGTGGAAATCACCAGACGGGGCTGGACTTGAAACTAGCTCACCTTGTGAGGATCTCTCCGGTCTGTCCATCAATCCGAACGCCCTGATTGTGTGCTCGCCAAGCGCTCGAACCAAGAAACGCGTCGTGAACATAGTAATGCCGTAAATCGGCATAGAGATGCCATTCGTGCTTCAGCGAAATCATGCGTGACTCAATGGCGCGAGCGTAGGCCTGCGCCGGTGTCACTGCGAAACCGTCGGGCGGCCCCAAGTCCGCAGGTGGGGGGATGCGCTGTGTCCAAATTGCTTGGATGTCTTTGGATGGGCAGCACCCCACGAGGGCAAAGCAAAGTACGGAAATGCAATGGAACGAGCGCATTCGATTCAATCATCAAAACTTCAGCACCTCGCGCAGCGCGGCGAGGACGAGGTCCACGTTGCGGAGGCTGGCGCCGTGGCCCATGAGGCCGATGCGCCAGGCTTTGCCGGCCATGACGCCGAGGCCGGCGCCGATTTCGATGCCGTAGTCCTCCAGCAACCGCTTGCGCGTGGCGGCGTCATCGGCGCCATCGGGGATGCGGATGCAGTTGAGAGTGTGCAGCGAGCGCGCCGGGATGTAGCTGATGCCCATCGCCTCGAGGCCGGCGCGCAGGCGCAGATGCAAGGTCGCATGGCGTTCGATGCGCGCCTCCAGACCCTCCTCGAGCACCATGTTCAGCGCCTCATGCAGGGCGTAGGTCATGTTGATCGGCGCGGTGTGGTGATAGACACGCGCGCCGCCGCCACCGCCGGTGTAATATTTGCGCAGCATGGAGACATCGAGATACCAGGACTGTGGCTTGGTCTTGCGCGCGTCCATGACGGTGAGAGCGCGCCCGCCAAAGCTGACGGGGGCGAGTCCCGGCGGGCAGCTCAGGCATTTCTGCGTGCCGCTGTAAATGGCGTCGATGCCCCAGGCATCCACCTTCAACTCGTGACCGCCGAGACTGGTGACCGCGTCCACGACGAGCAGCGCGCCTTTGCCGTGAACGAGATCCGCCACGCCCTCAAGAGGTTGGTGGGCGCCGGTGCTGGTTTCGGCGTGGACGATGCCGAGCAGTTTGGTCTTGGGATGCGCGTCGAGGGCGGCGGCGATTTGCTCCAGGGTGATGACCTCGCCCCAAGGGGCCTCGATGGTATGGACGGTGGCGCCGCAGCGCTCCATGACATCCTTCATGCGCCCGCCGAAGACGCCGTTGACGCAGACGATGGCCTCGTCGCCGGGTTCGAGGAGGTTGACGGCGAGGCATTCCATGCCGGCCATGCCGGTGCCGCTGACGGGAAAGGTCAGGGCGTTTTGGGTTTGAAAGATCTGGCGCAGCATCTCGCAGGTCTCGTCCATGATGGCGAGGTACTGCGGGTCGAGATGACCGAGCGTGGGTGCCGACAAGGCGCGCAGCACGCGCGCGGGCACGGGGCTGGGGCCGGGGCCGAGAAGGATGCGTTCAGCGGGAAAAGAGGTGGGCATGAGGAGAGGCGTTGGTGGGCGGGAGAAGGATGGGGCAAGCGGTGGAAAGAGTCGAGCGCGAACTACTTCTTCCCAAGCGGCGGCTTCCTGTGTAAAATGCGCCAAAACCCACGTTTCCCCACCATGGTCCAGGACCTTTCCACCCTCACCGCTTTCCTTGACGGCGAACCTGTCCGCTTTCAGCAGGGCGAGACGCTGCTCAGCGTGATTGACCGCCAGCTTGGCCGCGGCCATGTGCCGACCCTCTGCGACGCACCGCAACTCGAACCCTACGGCGCCTGCCGCGTCTGCTCGGTGGAGGTGGCGCTGCAACCAGACGGTCCACGGCGCGTCATGGCCTCCTGCCACACGCCAATCAGCGCGGGCATGCACATTTTCACCGAAAGCCAAAAAGTGCGCCGCCTGCGCCGGAACATCGTCGAACTGGTGCTCACCGACCACCCGCTCGACTGCCTGACCTGCGAGGTGAACGGCAACTGCGAGCTGCAAACCGTGGCGGCCAGGGTCGGCGTGCGCGGGGTGCGCTACCCGGCGGGCGCAAATCATCTCGACCGCAAAAAGGACCTCTCGCATCCCTACATGACGAGCGACCTGTCGAAGTGCATCAACTGCTCCCGCTGCGTGCGCGCCTGCGACGAGGTGCAGGGACAGCATGTGCTCTCCATGCACGGGCGCGGTTTTGAGGCGCGCATCATCAAGGGCTTTGACACCACCTTTGAGGATAGCCCCTGCGTGTCCTGCGGCGCCTGCTCGCAGGCCTGCCCGACCTCGGCGATCAGCGACCGCTTCCAGTCGAAGTCCATCGAGGCCACAAAACGGACGCGCACCGTCTGCACTTACTGCGGGGTCGGCTGCAACCTCAATGTCGCCACCAAGGGCAACGAGGTGCTCAGCATCCAGGCGCCGGTGGATTCCGAGGTCAACCACAGCCACACCTGCCTGAAGGGCCGTTACGCCTTCAAGTTCGTCAATCATCCCGACCGCCTGCGCACGCCGCTGATCCGCTACAACGGCCACTTCCAGGAGGCCACCTGGGACGAGGCGTATGATTACATCGCCAAAAATTTGCAGCGCATCAAAGAGGAGCACGGCGGCAACGCGGTGGGCGGTATTTCCTCGGCGCGCTGCACCAACGAGGAAAACTACCTGATGCAGAAGTTCATCCGCGTGGGGTTTGGCACCAACAACATTGATGCCTGCGCGCGCGTCTGCCACAGCCCCACCGCCTGGGGCATGCAGAAGGCCTTCGGCACCGGCGCGGCCACCAACAGCATCGCCGACCTCGAATTCACCAACTGCATTCTGATCACCGGCGCGAATCCCACCGAGGGTCATCCGGTGACGGGATCGAAGATCAAGCAGCGCGCCATGAAAGGCGTGCCGCTGATCATCATCGACCCGCGCCAGATCGAGCTGGTGCCCTATGCCAAGCATCACTTGCAGCTCCGCCCCGGCACCAATGTCGCGCTGCTCGACATGTTCGCCTACTACATCTGGGAAGCGGGTTTGGTGGACCAGGAATTCATCCGCAACCGCTGCGAGAACTGGGAGGAATTCGAGAACGGCCTCAAGAGCCTCGACCTCGACGAGCTGGAGCGCATTCACGGCGTGCCGCGCGAGCAGGTGCGCGCCGCCGCCATCGAGTATGCCAGCGCGGAGAATGCCATGGCCTTCCACGGCCTCGGCGTCACCGAGCACAGCCACGGCTCGAAAACCGTGATGACCATTGCCGACATCGCCATGATGACCGGCAACATCGGCCGGCCCGGTGTCGGCGTGAATCCCTTGCGCGGCCAGAACAACGTGCAGGGCGCCGCCGACATGGGCTGCCAGCCGCACCAGGGCGCCGGTTATCTCCAGGTCAACGATCCCGAAATCCACAAAAAGTACGAGGAGTTTTACGGGGTGCATTTGTCCGATCAAATCGGCTGGAAAATCCCGCAGATGTACGACGCCGCGCTGGCCGGCCAACTGAAGGCGATGTGGATCATGGGCGAGGACGTGGCGCAGACCGACCCGAACACCGAACACGTCAAGGCCGCGCTCAACGCGCTGGAGTTTCTCGTGGTGCAGGAGCTGTTCATGACACCGACCTGCGAGTTCGCGGATGTCATTCTGCCGGCGTCCTCCTTCCTGGAAAAGAGCGGCACCTTCACCAACGGCGAGCGCCGCGTGCAGCGTGTCAACGCCACCATCAAACCGCTGGCGGGCACCAAACCGGACGGGGTCATCATGTGCGAGATCATGCAGCGCATGGGCATCGCCCAGGAGGATTACACGCCGGAGGGCGTGCTGGCGGAGATCGCGCGCATCGTGCCGTTTTTCAAAGGGGCCACCTGGGAGGGCCTGGGCGACCAGGGCAAGCAGTGGCCGATCAACGACGGCTGCGTGGGCACCGAAATCCTGCACACCAGCAGCTTCAAGCGCGGGCTGGGCAAGTTCCACTTCTTCCGCTTCCAGGAGTCGAAGGAGATCGAGAAGCACCACGACGAGTTTCCCTTCATCCTCACCACCGGCCGCGTCCTGGAGCATTACAACTGCGGCACCATGACCCGCCGCACCGGCAACGCGCAGATCGTGGGCGAGGATCTGCTGGCCATCCACCCCGACGACGCCGCGAAAAAGGAGATCGCGGAGGGCGATCTGGTGCGCATCTTCTCCGCGCGCGGCGAGGTGCGCTTGAAAGCGAGGATCACCACCGAGGTCAAACCCGGCATCCTCTACACCACCTTCCACTTCCCCGAAGTCCTGGTCAACGTGCTCACTAGCAGCGAGGCCGACGAGGACACGATGTGCCCCGAATACAAGGTCGTGGCGGTCGATGTGGAAAAAGTTCCGGAAGCGGTCAAGCGCGCCAGCGTGGAGAAAGCGGCCGCCTTGGTTTAAGCCGTGTATTTTTTGGAAGCGGGTGGGGGCAGCCGCGCTCCGTTCGGTTAGAGGCCGAAGGCCGAGTCCATTTCGGTGGCGACGCCTTTGAGGTAGTCGAGATCGCCGCCGGCGACTTCGGCGGCGAGCCAGCCGTGGAAGTTGATCTCATGCAGGGCCTTGCGGACGTCGGCGTAATCGATGTCGCCCATGCCGATGGGGGTGAACTTGTTTTCGGCGCGCGAGAAGCCTTTCACATCTAGCTTGATGACGCGCTTGCCGAGCTGGCGGATCCAGTCGCCCATGCTGCCGTATTTCCAGTGGTTGCCGATGTCGAACTGCATGCCGACCCAGGGCGAGTTGAAGTCATCGACGTAGCGCACAAATTTGTCGGCGGTCTGGTCGGCGCCGCCATCATGGTCGTAGCAAAACTGGTTCCAGACGTTCTCGATGGCGATGGCGACACCGAGTTCGGCGGCGAGCGGGATGGCTTGGGCGATGTTCTCGACCGAGCGCGGCCAGATTTCCGCCTCGGGTCCGTCCTCGCCCTTGCCGGCGACGAGCAGCACGGTGTGGCCGCCGACGGCGTGGGTGTCGCGCAGGGCCTGTTTCAAGTCCTCAAGCGCCTGGGCGCGGGTGGCAGTGTCGGGACTGGTGTGGCGGATTTTCCAGTGACTGGAGCAGACGGTGCCATCCACCGGCAGACCGGTGGTGGCAATGGCGGCACGCACTTCGCCGATGTCATAGCCGGGGGCATTGAGTTCGACGCCCTGAAAACCGGCCTCCTTGGCGGCGCGGAATTTTTCCGCCATGCCGCCCTCGACTTTGATCATGCCGATTTTGAGGGTTTTGTAGAGGCGGCCGGCGAGGGCGTGCGGGATGGCCTCGTCGGCGCGCAAGGACGGGGCGAGAAGGGTGGCGCCGAGCGCGGTGGTGGAGTGCAGGAAGCGGCGGCGGGTCATGTCGGTGCAGTGGTCAGTCGTGAGTCGTGAGTGGTGCGGGGTTCAGAGGTAGATGCGGGTGGTTTCGTCACTGGCGCGCAGGGTCTCGGGGATTTGGCCGACAAAGCGCGGGGTCAGGCCGATGTCGGTGAAGAGCGAGTGCAGTTGCTTCATGGAGACATCACGCGGATCGTCGATCTCGAAATAAACCAGGTCGTGGCGGGTGTCGATTTTGTAGCGGACCTTCGGCAGCAGGTCCATCTGACCGCGCAGCTCGGTGAGATAGTTGTTGGCACGCAGGCCTTTGGCATAAACTTCCAGTTCAATCATGGTCGGACCTCCTGTTTCGCCGGCAAATTAGCAGCGGAGGAGCGCCGCCAGCAAGAAAAACCGGCGGCACGATGAAGAAGGAGCGCAAAATTACCGGTGCATGAGGCGGCGGGGGTGCTATCGGTTCCGGCACCCATGAACCTGGAAGTTGTCCGCGATCACTGCCTTTCCTTTGCCGGGGCCGAGGAGACGGTGCCGTTCGGGCCGGAGGTGCTGGTGTACAAGGTGGCGGGCAAAATGTTCGCGCTGCTGATACCGGAGGACGCGCCGCCGCGGCTGAATTTGAAATGCGATCCCGAGCGCGCGCTGGATTTGCGGGACCGCCACGAGGCGGTGCTGCCGGGCTACCACATGAACAAGCGGCATTGGAACACGGTGCTGCTGGACGGCAGTCTGCCGGCGGCGCTGGTCCGGGAGATGATCGACCACTCGCATGCGCTGGTGGTGGCGGGGCTGCCGCGGAAAGCGCGGCAAAAACTTTCCGCGGGGTGAACGATGCGGGTGGCGGAGATTTTTTATTCCCTTCAGGGTGAGGGCGCGCTGACGGGGGTGCCGTCCGTGTTCGTGCGCGTCTCCGGCTGCAACCTGCGCTGCGACTGGTGCGACACGCCTTACGCGTCCTGGAACCCGGAGGGAGAGGAGTGGACGCTCGACGCGATCCTGGCCGAGGTGACGCGGCATCCGGCGCGGCATGTGGTGCTGACCGGCGGCGAGCCGATGCTGGCGCGCGAACTGCCGGAGCTGGCGCGGCGTCTGCGCGCGGGGGGGTATCACCTCACGATTGAGACGGCCGGCACGCTGCCGCCGGCGGGCATCGCCTGCGATCTGGCCTCGATCAGTCCGAAGCTCTCCAACTCGACCCCCTCGGAAGCGCGGGCGGGGGCGGCCTGGAGGCGCCGGCATGAGGAAACGCGGTTGAATTTTGACGCCCTGCGCGCCTGGGCGGACGGCTACGAGACGCAGTGGAAATTCGTGATCGCCAGCGATGCCGACCTCGCCGAGATGCGGGAGGTGCTGGCGGCCTTGGGGCGTCCGATTGAACCGTGGCGGGTGCTGCTGATGCCGGAGGGAACGGACGTGGCGACCCTGCGCGGGCGGCAGGAATTTCTCATCGCCGCCGCGAAGACGCACGGCTACCGTCTTTCCCCACGCCTGCACATTGAGTGGTTCGGCAACAAACGCGGGACGTGAACGCCTGGCGAGCGGGCGGGCAAGGCCAGCAACCCTGCTGCCGACGCGCGGATGCGTGTTTTCCTTCTGGGAAAAACCCTTTTGCCGCTGCTCGTTGAACCCAGGCAGCGGGCTGGCTTGGCAATGGCTCAGGAGTAGGAACTTTCGACGCGCTGCGCCACGTCGCGATAGCCGTAGTCGGCGCCGTAGATCTCTTTGAGCGCTTCCAGGTAACCGTCCTTGTCCCCCAGTTTCTCACAGACCATGGCCAGCTCGTAGAGCACTTCCTTTTTGGTGGCGTCCATGATGGGCAGCTCCTTGAGCGCGTCGGCGAAGGAGCCTTTGGCAAGGTCGTTCATGTTCTTGCGCTCGAAGCAGCGGCCGAGCATGAGCATGGCCTTGGTGCGGATGTGCGGGTTGGACTTGGCCTGCTGAAGCTCGGGGATGGCCTCGGTGTACATGCCGGCGTTGAAGAAAGCCTGGCCGAGGTCGTAGCGGAGCTGTTTGTCGGTCGGGTTGCGATCGACGCGGGCCTTGGCCTCGTTGATGACCACCATGCCGCGCTCCTTGCGGATTTCGGCGATGCGGGCGCGTTTTTCGTCGATGTCCGGCGCGTTCGGATCAGTCTCGATCTCCGTTTCCATGCGCTCGATCTCGCGGTCCTTGACGAAGTCGCGCAGCAGTTCGGTCTTGCGCTGGAGCGCCACATCTCCCGGGTTCAGGGTCAGCGCGTAGTCGTAAAACATCTGCGCGTTTTCAAACTGCTCCAGCCGCTCGTAAAGATCGGCCATGACCTTGACGTGATTGATGTTGGACTGGTCCAGGTTGTATTTTTCGATGGTTTTCGCCAGCAGACTTTCCATCTGTTCGCGGGTCATGCCCTGCTTTTGCAGCAATTCCAACTCCGCGGCTTCGTCGGCGTTTTTCATCGCGCTCCTGAAGCCGCCCTCGCCGCTCCAGCCCTGCCGCATGATGGACATGCGGGCGGCGGCGTCTTTTTCACCCTTGATCGCCGCCATGTCGCGCGGATCGACCTTGAGGATGGCGCGGTAGGTGTCGCCGGCTTTCTCCGGCTGCTCGTGTGCCATGTAGTGCTCCGCCAGCTTGTGCATGAATTTGGTGTTCTGCGGATGCCCCTGCTTGAGGGTTTCCAGGGCCAGCGCGGCCAGATCGGGAAAGTGCAGACGCATGCCCAGCTCATAGAGATGCTGGTTGGCGCTGATGTTGAAGGGGTCGGTCTGAAAGACATTCTCCTCCAGGTCGGAAATTTGCTCCACGGGGTCTTTTTTGGAGCTGCCTTTGAAAAACCCGCCGCCGCTGCTGAAACTAAACAGCTTTTTGGTGCCGGCCTTCGCTTTTTCCCCCTCGGCGCGGCGCAGCAGGCGGCGACCATCCAGAAAATAGGGTTCCGCTTTGACGATGGGCAGGGTGAGGCTCACCACATAGTCCCAGTTTTTCTGCTCGAAGGAAAGCAGGGCTTTCTTCCACAGGTTTTGAAATTTGGGGTCGAGTTCGGATTCTTGAACGATCATAAGGGGCAGGGGGGGCTTTGTCCGTGATAGCTGGCTGGTGGCGGCGGTCAAGCGCCGGGCGGCGGGGTTTCTTCCGCAGGGGGTTCGGGGGCTGCGGGAGGGCTGTGCTTGCCACCCGTCACCCGTGTCAGCAGTTCGCGAAACTCCACGCGCACTCCCTCGGAGAACGCCTTCAAACTGAATCCGTGCTCAAAGAGCACCATCCAGCAGAAGGTGGCAGCCAGGAAGGCCAGGAGCCAGAGAACTTTTGACAACGCGCGCATTTTTTTTTGGCGAATTGGGACACTAAGGGGAAAAGCGCCGCCGCGTCCAGCCTTGAATTGAATGCCGTCGCACAAAAAAAACACGGCCCTGATTCCTCCCATTTGGCTTGACCGGATGCCGCAAAGCGGCTGGATGAGGCGGCGCCGGCGCTATTTCCCTGTCCTGAGGCTTCTTTGATCCCCCCTGCAAGAAGGGATGCGGCGCGCTTGGCCGCCCGTGCGGGCAGGAAACGGATTACCCTGCCAACGGGATGACGGCGGAACTTCCGGGTGTGCGTTGTTGGGGGAGCGCAAAATCACGCTCATCCCCATGTCAACCCCACCCAGCGCCGCCTTCCCTCCCCCCGGCCCGGCTCCGCGCGGCGACCTTGCCGGCTTCAAAACGCACTGGAAGCAGGACCTGCTCTCCGGTTTCCTGGTCTTTCTCATCGCCCTGCCGCTCTGCCTGGGCATCGCCATCGCCTCCGGTTTCCCTCCCATCGCGGGCATCTTCACGGCGGTGATCGGCGGCATGGTGACGCCGTTTTTCAGCAATTCGGAGCTGACCATCAAGGGGCCGGCGGCGGGCTTGATCGTCATCGTGCTCGGCGCGGCGCAGGAGCTGGGCGCGGGCGACCCGATGCTGGGCTACCAGCGGGCGCTGGCGGTCGGAGTGGCGGCGGGGGTGCTCCAAATCCTCTTTGGCGCCCTCAGGCTGGGCACGCTGGGGGAGTTCTTTCCCGTCGCCGCCGTGCACGGGATGCTGGCGGCCATCGGGGTCATCATCATTTCCAAACAGGCGCATGTGGCGCTGGGCGTGGCGCCGCACGCCAAGGAGCCGCTGGAGCTGCTGGGGGAACTGCCGCACAGCCTGACCCACTTCAACCCTGAGATCGCGCTCATCGGCGGTCTCAGCCTGGTGCTGCTGTTCGGACGCTTGCTCGTCAAAAACAAGGTCGTGCAGGCCATCCCTGGGCCGATGCTGGTGCTGCTGGTGGCGACGCCGCTGGCGATCTGGTTCGACATCTCGCACGCGCACCTTTACACTTGGCACGGCCATCAATACGAGGTCAGCCCGAAGTATCTGGTGCAGCTCCCCGGCAACATGCTGAGCGCCGTGACGCATCCCGACTTCTCCGTGCTGACCTCCATGGCCGGAGTCAAGTGGGTGGTCATGTTCGCGCTGGTGGGCACCCTGGAGTCCCTGCTCAGCGCCAAGGCGGTGGACCTGCTCGACCCCTGGCAGCGCCGCACCAATCTGAACCGTGACCTGCTCGCCGTCGGCGCCGCCAACGCCGCCGTCGGCGCCATCGGCGGGCTGCCGATGATCTCCGAAATCGTGCGCTCCTCGGCGAACAAAAACAACGGCGCGCGCACGCGCTGGGCGAACTTCTGGCACGGCTTCTTCCTGCTGGCGCTGGTGGCGTCCGTGCCGTGGCTGCTGAATCAAATCCCGCTGGCCGCACTGGCGGCGATGCTGGTCTTCACCGGTTACAACCTGGCCTCGCCGAGGGAGTTTTTCCACATGTGGGAGGTGGGCAAAGGGCAGCTCGTGGTGTTTGTGTCCACTTTGCTCGTGACGCTGGCCACGGACCTGCTGGTCGGCATCGCCGCCGGCATCGGGGTGAAGCTGCTGCTGCATGTCATCGGCGGGGTGCCGCCGGTGCGCTTGTTCAAACCGAATGCCGAACTGCATCATCCCGAGGGGGCGGCGCCGACCTTGCGGGTAAGGGACGCCGCGGTCTTCAGCAACTGGCTGCCGCTGCGCAAGCGCCTGCTCGCTTTGCTTCACCACGAGAAACTTCACGTCGATCTCTCCGGCGCCAAGCTGGTCGATCATTCGGTGATGAAGAAGCTGCAGGAAATGGCGCAGGACTGGAAGCTCGAGAACCGGGAGCTGATCATCACCGGCCTGGACAACCACCAGCCGGTCTCGCCGCATCCGCAGGCCGCCCGCGTGCGCCGGCAGGCCACAGCTTGACGGCACGGCGAATCGCCGCCACGTCATTGCCCCAACCCTGCCATCAAAACTCATGCGCGCCCCTCTGCTGCTGTCCCTGCTGCTCGGCTTCATGCTGCCGGCGGCCCACCACGCCAGTGACAAACTGACCGACTCCAATGGCCATCTGTGGCTGAACTACGTGGGCGACCACCCGCTTGGCGACGGCCCCTGGGGCCTGCATCTGGAGGTGCAAACCCGCCGCGCCGACATGGGGGACGAATGGCAGCAACTCCTCGTCCGCCCCGGCATCAACTATCAAATCAGCCCCACCCTCAGCGTCAGCGCCGGCTGGGCATACGTGAAGACCTGGCCTTACGGCGACTACCCCGTGCCGGCGGCCTTTCCTGAGCACCGCGCCTGGGAGCAGGTGCAGCACCACTTCCAATTCCTCGGTCTCGACTGGACCCAGCGCCTGCGCCTGGAGCAGCGCTGGCTCGGCGAGATGGCGCGCGACGCCGGCGGCGACGACTACGACCTGGCCGACTGGCGCTACGAAAACCGCCTCCGCTATCTGCTGCGCACCAGCGTGCCGCTCACCGCCAGCGGCAAGACCTACCTGGCGCTCTGGGACGAGGTCTTTTTCAACTTCGGCAGGAACGTCAGCGGCAACGACTTCGACCAGAACCGCGCCTTCATCGGCCTCGGCCAAAAACTGGGCGGCACCACCCGGCTCGAGGTCGGTTACATGGAGCAAACCCTGCGCCGCCGCGGCGGCCAAATCCGCGAGGACAACCACACTCTCGCCGTCTGGCTGCTGTCGAAATGGCCGTTCGGGAAGTGAGCGCTGCGCGCCGTGCGGCAAGGTCAGCAACGGCCAGACTTTGACCGCTCCACCAGGAGTTCGGGAAGCGCCGCGTGCCTTAACCCCGGCGGGGGTGCTCCGCCAGCTCGCGCATCGCCTCCAAGATCAGAGCGCTGTCCATCTCGTGGACTTCCTCTTTGCGGCCGATCTCGGGCACCAGCGTGACGGTCAGCTCGCCACCGAGGTGCTCGCGGAATTCCTCCAGCCCTTCCAGGATGGTTGGCTCGCCACTGGCGCCCCGCTCCAGCAGAAAGGGGGAGAAAGTGGCGAAGCCGACGCGCTCGATGAGGGCCAGCGCACGCCGGGCATGGTCGGCGCGCATGAAGCCTTTTTTCATCGAGTAGGTGATGTCCACGGCCATGCCGATGGCGACCGCCTCGCCATGGGTGACGGTGAAACCGGAGATCTGCTCGAGCTTGTGCGCGGCCCAATGACCGAAGTCGAGCGGGCGGGCGGAGCCCAGCTCAAAGGGATCGCCGCCAGTGGCGATGTGCTCGATGTGCAGCTCGGCGCTGCGCCGCACCACCGTCTCGATGGCGGCCTGATCGAGCCGCGCCAGATCGTCCGCCATGCTCTCGAGGCGCTCGAAAAAAGCGGCGTCGCGGATCATGGCGACCTTGATGGCCTCGATCAAACCATTGCGGCGCTCCCGCGGCGGCAGGGTTTCGAGGAAGGCGAAGTCGTTGATGACCGCGAACGGCACGGCGAAGCAGCCGACCCAGTTTTTTTTGCCGAAGAAATTGACGCCGTTTTTGACGCCGACGCCGCCGTCGCCCTGGGACAGGGTGGTGGTGGGCAGGCGCAGATGGCGGATGCCGCGGTGGGCGGTGGAGGCGGCAAAGCAGACGAGATCGAGCACCGCGCCGCCGCCGACAGCGAGCACGTAAGAGTGGCGGTCGAGCAGGGCGTCATGGATGGCGCGCCAGCAGCGCTCGACGAGGCGGAAGTCGTTTTTGCAGGCCTCGCCGCCGGGCAGGATGACGGGATCGGCGGCCAGTTCCATGACCTCCCCGTGAGCGCTGGCGTGGGCCTGAATCTGCGCCACCAGTCCGGGCCGGGCCGCCGCGACGTGGTCGTCCACGAACACCAGCAGGCGCGGCTTTTTGCCACCCGCGCCCGCGAGCAGGTCGGCGAGTATCGGGTTGCCCGGCGCAAACACGTCGCGCGTGAACAGGACGCGGTGCGTGTGGGCGAGTGGGATGACGTGCTCGGACATGTGGGTGGTGACAGGCGGACGTTTCAGTGGCGCGAGGGCAGCCTTTGTTCAATCAGAAACGCCATGGCCTGCGGACGCGCTGGCTCAGAATAAAATCACGCCAACTCCCACCCGGTGCGCACCGGCTCCTGGATGAACGGGTCAGCGGCGGGCAGATTGACGGCTTTCATCGCTGCGGCGTCCCAGTGGATCTTTTTGCCGCCAAGACGCAGCGACAGCACGCCGGTGAGGGTGATCTCGGTGAGGCGCGCGGCGTAGTCGAAGTTCGAGCTGGCTGGCGGGCCGCCCTTGATGGCGTCCAGCCAGTCGCGCATGTGGCCCTTCGAGCGTGGGATGCTCGGCTCCGGCGCGGTGAAGGCGGTGCGCACCGCCTCGGGAAACAAACGCGGCTGGCCGCCGGCGCCGTCGCATTGGATGACGCCTTTGTCCCCGACGAACATCACACCGCGCCGCGGCAGCGTGAAATTTTCCGGCAGCGCCTCGTGATGCTCCGGGCGCAGGCCGCCGGAGTACCAGGTGAGCTTCAACGGCGGCTGGTCGCCGCGCGCGGGGAAGTGGAAGTAACCGATCTCGCCGTAAGGGGCGATGTCCTTGTCACTGTAGCCGGCGGGCAGGATTTCGACGCTTTCCGGCGGCGGCAGGTCGAAGGCCCAGGTGGCGGCGTCCATGTCGTGGCAGCCGAAGTCGCCCAGCGCGCCGCAGCCGTACTCCCAGAAGTCGCGCCAGGCCACGGGGGCGAAGGCCTGATGAAACGCGCGCGGCGCGCGCGGGCCGATCCACAGGTCCCAGTTCAGATTTTGCGGCAGCGGCGACTCGCCCTCCGGCAGGCCTTTCAAACCGGGGTTCCAGCGCGTGGCGCTGACCCAGGAGTGCGCCTCCCGCACCGTGCCGATGGCACCGGCGCGCAGGTACTCCACCGTCTGCCGGATGCCCTCGGTGCTGTGGCCGCTGTTGCCCATCTGGGTGGCCAGCCCCGTCTCAGCCGCGACCTTGGCGACCTGGCGCGCCTCCCAGATGTTATGGGTGAGCGGCTTCTCGCAATACACATGCTTGCCACCGCGCATGGCGAGGACGGAGTAAAACGCGTGGGTGTGGTCCGGCGTGGAACAGATGATGGCATCCACCGACTTCTCTTTTTCCAGCAGCACGCGCAGGTCCTCGTACTCGGCGACTTTGTGGTTCGGTGTTTTTTCGGCGTAATGCGCCTCCACCATTTTCTTCACCGGGCCGCGACCGGCGTCGGTCTTGTAATAAAACATGGACACGTCCCAGTATTCGGCTGGATCGGCGATGGCGATGACCTGGGCGTCCTCGTTTTTGAGCACCTCCCCGGTGTTCTGCTTGCCCTTGCCCCCCGCGCCGACGATGGCGATGTTGATTTTCTCACTGGGCGGCACAAAACCCGGTCCGCCGAGCACATGGCGTGGCACGATGGTGGGAAAGCCAATGGCCGCCGTGGCGGTGGTTTTGGCGGCGGCATGCAGGAATTGACGGCGGGATTGCTTCATGGGGAGGTATGAAACGGCGTGTTCAGGCCGGTTATTGCCGGGCTTGCCGAAGCATGGACGCAAGCCATGCTGCGGTCTTGACCGCCAGCACCTCCTCCACCGAGCGCTTTGACGACTTCATGCGCCGGGCGCTCTATTGCCCGGCGCGGGGGTACTACAGCCGGCGGGTGCGGGAGGTGGGGCGGGCGGGGGATTTTGCGACGAGCGCGACGCTCTCGCCACTGCTGGGGCGGGCGGTGGCGCGCTGGCTGGCGGGGGCGCGGCGGGAGGCCCCCGGGGTACGGGACGTGATCGAGGCGGGGGCGGGCAACGGGTCGCTGATGCGGGAGGTGGCGCGTCAACTCGGCTGGTGGGGGCGGCGCGGCCTGCGCTGGCATGTGGTGGAGACCTCTCCGCGGCTGCGGGAAACGCAGCAAGCCGCGCTGGGCTTCCTGCGCCCGCGCTGGTGGGAGCGTCTGGAGGATGCGCTGGCGGCGGCGGACGGCGCGGCCTTGATTTATCACAACGAGCTGCTGGACGCCTTCCCGTGTCGCCTTTTTGAATGGCAGACGAAGGCGGGCTGGCAGGAGGTGTGGGTGCGCTCGGCGGGGGGCGTGGTGACGGGGGAGGAGACGCGGGCAGCGGCTTTGCCGGAGGGGGCTTCGGCGCTGCAAAGCTGGTCAAACGCGGCGCTACCCCCCGCGCCGCGGCAGCGGGTGGAGGTGCATGCGGCGGTGCGGGATTGGCTGGCCGGGTGGACGCCGCGCTGGCGCGCGGGGCAAATGCTGTGCCTGGACTATGGCGATCTGTTTCCGGCGTTGTACCATCGCCGTCCCGGAGGCACACTGCGCGGTTTCTTCATGCAGCAGCGGGTGGAAGGGCCGGCACTGTATCAAAACACGGGCCGCCAGGATCTGACGGCGGACATCAATTTCAGCGACTACCGGGCCTGGTGCGCCGGGCAGGGCTTGCGCGAGGCTTTTTACGGCACCCAGGCGGAGTGGATCAGCGGCCTGGGGCTGCGGCCGGAATCAGAGCCGGACGCGCGCCTCATGGCGCCACAGGGCGCGGGGGGCGCGTTCAAGGTGGTGGTGCATCGCCGCTGAGGCACGCGCTCAAGCCAGGTGACGGGTGTGCCCCCGCCGCACGAGCTCCTCATAAGCCGCCCACACCTCCGCGGGGATGGGCTGCGGGATTTGAAAGCCTTTTTCCGCATACAAACGCATGCGCTGCACGTCGCCAACGAGCAGGGGCAGGATGACCTCCTGGCTGAGCTGCTCGTTCGGATAGCTGTCCCAATCGAGCGGCGGCGAGGCCATGCGGATGTCCTTGCCGGGCCATTGCTTCATGAAGGAGGCGTAGGCGCGGCGCTCCATGTAGGGCTTCTGCACGACGATGAACCTCGCCGGATCCAGCCCCCGCGCGGCCAGCAGCGCACGACTGAAGGCGATGTTTTCACCAGTGTTGGCGGAGCGGTCCTCCCGCAGGATGGCATCCTCAGGCACGCCCATCTGCCGGGCGATGTCGGCGAACACTTCGGCTTCGGGACGGTCAAATAAATGTCGTGTCAGTCTGCCTGCGTTTCCTGAAAACAAAATGCGCGGCGCCAGTCCCTGCAAAAACAGGCGCGCGCCGTGCTCCGCCACCCGCGTGTCGTTGCTGCCCAACACCAGGATCAGATCGCAGGGCGCGGGCTCGTGCCGCATCCGCATGTATTCCCACAGCACGCGCGCCAGTTCGTCGGTCGTCCGGTCCGTCATGGCCTGATCTCTGCTTGGAAAGCCGGCGCCCGCAAGCGTCGTTTCTCGCGGCCCGTGGCAAAAGCGCGCCAACTGCGCGTTGACAGCGCCGCCGCCTGATGTGTAAAGCCTTTTTCAAATTTCGCCGGCACCCCGCATGAACCTGCCCAACAAACTCACCCTTTCCCGCCTCGTGCTGACGGCCTTGTTCGTGGTGAGTTTTTATCTGCCGCTGGAAAACCCGATGGCGCTGGCGGTGCTGCTCTTCGCCGCCGCCTCCCTCACCGACTACTTCGACGGCGCCATCGCCCGCTCGCGCAACCTCGTCACCAACTTCGGCAAGCTCTTCGACCCCCTGGCGGACAAAATCCTCATCGCCGCCGCCTTCATCATGCTCGTCGCCGAGGACGCGCTGCCGGCCTGGATCGCCATCGCCATCCTCGCCCGCGAGTTCTGCGTCACCGGCATCCGCCAAATCGCCGCCGGCCAGAACGTGGTGCTGGCCGCCGAAAAACTCGGCAAGCACAAGATGCTCTGGCAGATCATCACCGTGCTTTATTTCATGCTGGAGGCCGCCTCGCGCGAGCCCTGGTGCGGTTTTTTGAAACCCCTGTTCAAACCCGACACCGGCGGTCATCCCTACATCGAATCGTTCATCGTCTATTTCACCACCCTGTTGACCGTCGTATCCGGTGTCAGTTATTTTTGGAAGAACCGCCGGTTGTTCAGCGATGCATGAATGCCCGCTGATTTTCCGCCCCACCGCCTGCTCATGCGCCACTATCTCTCCGCCGTCCTTCTTCTTGCCACCTCCGCGCTGGCGCAGCAAAACAGCGGACCACAAGTTACGGCGGCAATCAATCCCGCCCAAGCCCGCCCCAACCAGCAGGTCGCCTTCACCGTGACCATCACCGGCGCCGAGCCGAGCGCCGTGCCGAACCTGCGCCTGCCGCTGCAAGTGCAGCAGGTCTCCTCCATCTCCCAAGGCCGGCAGATCTCCATCGTCAACGGCGTCGCCTCCTCACGCGTCACCCTCTCCTGGGCGCTCGTCGGCACCGAGCCGGGGGACTTTGTCATCCCGCCGCAGGAGATTCTCATCGGCGGCCAGACTTATCAGACCAACGAGGTCCAGTTCAAAGTCCTGCAAGGCCAGGCCGCCGCGCCCGCTGCCAACACGGGCGGCGACGAGGCCTTCCTCCAGCTTGAAGTCGGCAAGACCGAGATCTACCAGGGCGAGCTTGTCCCGCTCTCCGCCTCGCTGTTTGTGCCGCGCCAGATGGGGCTGCGCCGCTTTGGATTGATTGAGATCAACAAGGATGACTTCGCCATCCAGCGCTTCCCGCAGCAGGCCGAGCAGTCGATGGAGGTCATCGGCAACACCGGCTTCAACGTCTTCACCTTCCGCACCACGCTGTCCGCGCTGCGCGCCGGCGATTTGAAAATCGGCCCCGCCAAGCAGGAGTTGCTCGTTGAGATCATGAACCCTGACACCTTTGGCCGCACGCCCTTCAACTTCCCCTTCGCCGAGCCGCAGAAGCTCGACGCCGTCAGCCAGCAGATTCCCGTCAAGGTCATCCCCCTGCCCGACGCAGGCAAACCCGCCAATTTTTCCGGCGCCGTCGGCCGCTTCACCCTGGACATGACCGCCTCGCCGACGCAGGGCCTCAAGGTCGGCGACCCCATCTCCATCGACCTCACCGTCAGCGGCGCCGGCAATTTCGACGCGCTCACCGAACCGAAGCTCAGCGAGCCCGCCGATTGGAAAACCTATCCCACCCGCCGCTTCAACGCCGAGGGCCAGATCGACCCCGTGCTGCAACCTACCGTCGAGCGCACCGTCAACTACGCCACCGTCATCGTGCCGCAAAAAACGCACGCCATGGTGCCGCCGTTTGAGATCAACTTCTTCGATCCCGAGCAGAAAAAGTACGTCGTCCTGCAAACCCCGCCCATCCCGCTGCAGATCGAAGCGGCCGCCGTCGCCGCCACCGGGCCGGATGGCGGCCCAATCACGACCGAGACGCCCGTCGAGGAAGGACCGCCGCCCGCCATCGCCCCGCGCGCCGAAATCAGCGACATCCTCAGCGACCTGCCATCACAAGCAGACTGGATTCAGCCTGCCGCCAAACCGCTGTTGCAACAGCCTGTCTTTTGGGCGGCGCAAAGCGTGCCGGTGTTCGCCCTCGCGCTCGCCTTCATCGGTCGCGCCGCCGCGCGCCGCCGCGCCCGTCTGCTGGCGGGACGCGCCGGACAGATTCGTCAAAGCTGGGCCGAACTGGAAGCCGGCGGTCTCGACGATCACGAGTTCCTGCGCCGCGCCACCCAGTTCCTGCTCACCGCCACCGAGGGCGCCACCGCAACCCCCGACCGCCCCGAGTACGCCGCCCTGCTCAAGCGCTACGCCACCCACAACTTCGCCGCCCCCGGGCAGGCGGTGGAACCGCTTGCCGCCGGCGAACGCCGGGAGGTGCTGCGGGTGCTCTCTCAGCTCAAACAGACGGTGCTCAAAGAGTAACCAGTGCGCCGTCTTCGAATTTCGAATTTCGATTTTTCACCTTCATGCGCTTCCTCCTCTGCCTCTTCCTTCCGGGCCTGCTCGTCGCGCAGACGCCCAAAGACCCGGACGCCACCTATCAAAAAGCGTTGCAGGCATTCCAGGAGGGCAAGTTCAAGGAAGCGCAGTACCATGCCGAGTCGCTCGTCAAAGACCCCGCCACCGCCGCGCTCAGCCCGCAGCTTTTTGAATTGATCGGCCATGCCCGCTATCGCTCCGGCGACCTGGGTCGCGCCGCCTTGTGGTATCGCCGCGCCGAGTTCTTCACCCCGCGCGATGCCGAGCTTCGGCAAAACCTGCGCCACCTCGATGAGCGGCTGCGCTTCCTGAGTTTCCAACCCAAATCCCCGCTGCATGAGTGGAGTCTCAAGCTCGGGCAAAGCCAGTGGGCCTTGCTTGCCGCCGGCGGGTTCTGGCTCGTGCTGTTGCCGCTCACCTGGATGGTTGTCACGAGGAAAGGCCGCGCTCTTGCTTCCCTCTCCCTGACCGCGGGCATCTGCGTCCTCGCCACTGGAGTGACCTTCCTCCTCGTGCGTCCCGGCCCGGCGGAACGCGTGCAGGACATTTCCCTGGTCACCGCCAAGGACATCCGCGCCCACACCGCCGCCGCCACCACCTCCGGCAGCGTCATCGACCTGCCGCCCGGCAGCGCCGCGCGTGTGCTCGAAGTCCGCGGCGCCTGGTCCTACTGCGAGCTGCCTTACCAGCCCGAACCCCTGCGCGGCTGGGTGGAAAACAGCGCCCTCACCCCGCTCTGGCCTTATGATCCGGCGCTGATTCCGTGAACCCCGCCGACCTCTTCCACTCCCCCGCGCCGCCGCCCGCGCCGGTCGAGGTCGCGTCTGCAAACACGCCGCTCTCCGCGCGCATGAGGCCGCGCACCCTGGCGGAGTATGCGGGTCAGCAACACCTGCTGGCGCCGGGCATGCTGCTGCGGCGCGCGATTGAGGCGGACCGTTTTTCCTCCCTGCTCTTTTACGGTCCGCCCGGTGTTGGCAAGACCACGCTGGCGCACATCATTTCCCTGGAGACCAAGTGCCATTTCATCAACCTCAGCGGCGTCGAAAGCAACGTCGCCGACATCCGCAACGCCGCGGAAGCCGCCGCCGGTTACCTGCGTCTCGATGGCCGCGCCACCATCCTGTTTGTGGATGAAATCCATCGCTTCAATAAAGCCCAGCAGGACGTGCTGCTGCCGCATGTCGAGCGCGGCAGCCTGCGCTTCATCGGCGCCACCACGCACAACCCGTTCTTTTACGTCAACAGCCCGCTTGTCTCCCGCTCCCAGGTCTTCGCCCTCGAGCCGCTCGGCGCGGACGACCTGCTTGGCGTCATGACGCGCGCCCTCCAGGACAAGGAGCGCGGCCTCGGCTTCCTCAACATCGATCTGCATCCCGACGCCGCCCGCCACCTCGCCACCATCGCCGATGGCGACGCGCGCAAGGCCCTGAACGCCCTCGAACTCGCCGCGCTCACCACCCCCGCCGATGCCGACGGCGTCATCAGCCTCACGCTGGAGGTGGCGGAGCAATCCGTGCAGCGCAAGACCGTCGTCTATGATGGCGATGGCGACGCCCACTACGACACCATCAGCGCCTTCATCAAAAGCATGCGCGCTTCCGATCCCGATGCCACGCTTTATTGGCTGGCCAAAATGCTCTACGCCGGCGAGGACATCCGCTTCATCTCCCGCCGCATCGTCATCGCCGCCAGCGAGGACGTCGGTCTCGCCGACAGCAACGCCCTCCGCGTCGCCATGGCCGCGCATGAGGCCGCCGAGTTCATCGGCATGCCGGAGGCGCGCATCCCGCTTGCGCACGCCGCGCTCTACGTCGCCACCGCCCCGAAGAGCAACCGCGCCTGCGTCGGCATCGACGCCGCGTTGGAGGACATCAAAACCGGTCGCACCCTGCCCGTGCCCAAGCACCTGCGCGACGCCCATTACAAGGGCGCCAAACAATTCGGCCACGGCGAGGGTTACCTCTACCCGCACGACTTCGAGGACGGTTTCGTTCCCCAGCGCTGCATTGAAGGCGGCCGCACCTATTACGAGCCCACCAACCACGGCCTCGAGGCCCGCATCAAAGAGCGCCTCGACCACTGGCGCGCGCAGTGGGAGGCGGCCCAATCGTCATCGCCCTCCGAGTGAGGCTTCAAGGCCAGAGCACGCGATCACCGTCCTTCAATTCCGTCACGATCTCCAATTGGTGTTTCTTATTTCGCTTCGTCCGAGAACCATCCCATTCCTTTTTCCAAAAAACTGCCAAAAAGGGAAAGTGCCCGCCTGCAAAGTAAATCATAATATCGTCGGTACTCACTCGCACATCGAGAGGTGAAAGCTCGGTGATGATGGCAGGCCATTCTGCGGGATCAACGAATCCCTCCCTGCCTGAAACGAGCAGTTCCCTGCAGACAGTCGCCAGATGCTCGCGCTTTTCCTGGGGCAATGCCTGCAATTCCACCAGCTTTGCATGGATCCTTTTTGTCTCCTTGATGCCTGTCCAAACGAAAGAGCCGATCCAAGTGGCAACTCCAACAAAAAACAAAACCACCAGCAGACAACCGAAGTAAGTGATGGTTTTTCCGCGCTTCCGTAAAACCCAAAGCATAGTACTCATCTTGTTCATTCGCGCTGGCAAGCCAAGATCAATCGCGCTTTAAATGAGTAGGCGGCGGGAGCGACGGACAAAATGCGAGTTGGCCACGACTCGAGCTCAGCGCAGCGGCCGCGCCACCATGATGCCGGCGTGCGTTTTGTAGCGGCGCAGGTAGTCGCTGAGGCGGGAGTCGATCAGCACCTTGCCGTGGTTGCGCGGGGAGCTGGCGTGCATGAAACGCAGCTCGCCGCGCTGGCGCAGCGCCAGGCCGACGTGCGAGGTGGCATACGCGGAGCCGTCGCGGCTGACGATGCTGATGATGTCGCCGTCGCGGAGCTGGCTCTCGGCGGCGGGGACTTTTTCAAGCGGGATCATCGTCAGCGGGCGCGCGCGCAGGCCGGCCTCGTGTTTGGCGATGGCCTCGCGGTTGGCGGCGCTGCTGGCCATGTAGCGGTAGCTTTTCCAGGCCACGGTCATTTCGCGGGCGGCGTTGCGTACGGCGATGCCGCCGAGGTCCGCCGTCAAATCCCGCACCAGACCGCGCTTCTGATTGTCCGCCGCCCAGTCCTCCAGGTAATGCAAGCGGGAGAGGTAGGAGCCATCGCAGCGGCCACCCCAGTAGCGGTCGATCTCGATGAACTTCAGCAACTGCGCGGAGGTCCACTGCTCTGACGGCAGCGCGCTCATCCGCGCCAGCGCCAGCGAGACCTCGAAAAAAGTCCAGCAATCCAGGCCGTCGAAATTGGCGGAGGGCGCCTCGATGCGGTCGTGAATCTCCAGGGTGAAGCCCTTGTAAGGCGTGCCTGTCAGCATCTGCCCGAACCAGACGGTGCGCTCGCCGATGCCCGCGGCGCGCAGCCGCTCCGCCTGCGGTTTCGCCCGCGCCAGCACCGCCTCGAATTTCTGCTGGCCCTTGAACACGACCTCGAACGGCAGCGTGTCGGCGTGACAGAGCGCGGTGGCGAGGACGAGGAGACCGAGGGGGAGAAGGCGGGGCATGGTGGTGGAGAGTGCTCAGTATTCAGAAGTCAGTGGTGAGTGGTGAGTGGTTCTCCACGTTCCAACATAACCAGGCACCGGAAAAAAGCGAGCTGTGCTCAGCGCGCTTTCCTATTCGTGTGAATTCGTGTCCCTTGATGGTTTCTCTGTTTCCCCCAACGCACCTTGAAAGTTCGCCGCCTGCGGGCGGGTACTTTGGCCTCACTCAATCGCAATGATGAAGACACCGCTTTGGCTTGGAACAGGAATGATGCTGGCATGGACTTTGACCGCCGGGGCCGGCATGAAGGCGGGCGCGGGCATCGCGGACATTTCGCCCACGGAGTTTCCGGCGCCGGTCAATGGCAGCATGTCCGGCCGGTTCGCCGACAGCATCCACGATCCGATGCACGCGCGCAGTCTCGCCATCCAGGGCGAAGGCGGCGGCACCGTCATCTTTTGCGTGGTCGATGCCTGCATGATCCCGCTGGAGATTTGCGAGGCGGTGAAGGACCTGGTGGCGGCGAAGACCGGGGTGCCGCGCGCGGGCCTGCTCATTTCCGCCACCCACACGCACTCGGCGGCGACGCTGGCGCCGGTGTTTCAAAGCGATCCTGATCCGCGCTACATCGCCGCCCTGCCACCGCGCATCGCGGAGTCGATGATCGCCGCGCATCAGAACCTGGAGGAGGCCGAGGTCGGCTGGGGCTTCGGCAGCGATCCCTCGCAAGTCTTCAACCGCCGCTGGTTCATGAAGGAGGGTCAGGAATATGAAAACCCCTTCGGCATCATGACCGACCGCGCCCGCATGAATCCGGGCAACGTCAACAAGGCGGTGTCCGTGCCGACAGGACCGGTGGATCAGGATGTTGCCGTACTGGCCGCGCGCGCGAAAGCGGATGGCCGTCCGCTCGGGCTGCTGGCCAACTACAGCCTGCATTACGTCGGCGGCCTGCCCGCGATCTCCGCCGATTACTTCGGCGTGTTCTGCGAGGTGATGACGGAGAAGCTCAACGCGCGCGACGCCCGCTACGAAGGCAAGCCGCCGTTTGTCGCCGCGCTTTCCAATGGCACCAGCGGCAACATCAACAACGCCAATTACGGCCTGCCCGCGTTGTCCCTGCGCAACCGCGGCGAGCCCGGCGCGCACCTGCGGCGTGTCGCCGAGAGCGTCGCTGGCGCGGCGATGCACGCCTTTGATAGCATCGCCTGGAAGGGCGACTCCGCCGTCGCCAGCGCCGAGACCGATTTGCAGCTCATCGTGCGCAAACCCAACGCAGGCGAACTGGCGCAGGCGCGCGAGTGGCTGGCCGCTTTCCCGAAGGACAAAACCGGCAACTACGCTGAGCGCAAAGCGATTTATGCCAACGAATCGGTCAAGCTGGCCGACTATCCCGATACCGTGCCGGTGAAGCTGCAAATGCACCGCGTCGGCGACCTCACCATTGGCGCGATCCCCTGCGAGGTGTTTGTCGAGATCGGACTCGAATTGAAAAAGACGACCCCGGCGACGCGGCATTTCACCATCTCCCTCGCCAACGGTTACAACGGCTACCTGCCCACCGAGGAGCATCACGCCCTCGGAGGCTACGAGACTTGGCGCGCGCGCAGCAGTTACCTGGAAGTGGAAGCCGCCAGCAAAATCCTCGCCGCGCTCAAGGAGCTGTGGTGAACTTGGGGCAAGCCGCTGGCTCGCCGAGAGAAGCTGCGTGCCTGTTGCTTCTCATGCGCGGGGAAAGTCTGGCGACTTTCTCTACGAGATTGGGGCGCTCGTAGAGGCAAACGTGAGTTTGCCTCAAGGGGATGCGAATGGCTGCACCATTTCCTTGCTCTATCAGTCGGCGACCGAACCGGTCGCGCCACGGAAATCACTCACAACCTCACCCGGCTCCACGAGACGCGCCCGCCGAAGCACGCCTCCACATCCGAACCCGGATCACGCGGTCGTTCCGCGTAGCTGGCCGCATAGCGGAATTCGGTGTGGCCGCTGATTTCCTCGCGCTTGTAGGCGACGTTCAAAGGCGAGCGCGCCGGCTCCGTCAGCGCGATCTCCGGTAGCGGCAGCGCGCCGGGCGGCAGGTGCGGGAAGTTGATATTATGAAAACCGTCGAGGGTCTTCTCCGCCATGATTTGCACCAACATCCGCGCCGTCCATTCCGTCACCCGCACCCAATCCAGCGCGAGCCCGCGCACCAGGTAATGAGAAAACGCCGCTGCCGGGATGCCGTGATAAGCCGCCTCCCGCGCCGCCGCCACCGTGCCGGAGATGACCAAGTCCTGGCCCATGTTGCCGCCGTGATTGATGCCGGACAGCACCCAGCGCGGACGCAACCCGAGGGCAAACAAGGCGATCCGAACACAGTCCGCCGGCGAGCCATGCACCGCGAAACGGTCCACCCCCAGCGCCTCCATCCGCAGCGTTTCGTGGGTGGTGACGCGGTGCCCGCACTGCGACTGCTCCCGCGCCGGTGCCACCACCACCACCCGCGCCCCCGGCAGCACGCGCTCCGCCGCCGCCACCAGCGCCGCCAGGCCCTCTGCCATGATGCCATCGTCATTGGTCGCCAGGATCAGCGGACCCGCCGCAGGCAACGCCTCTTCCAGAATCGCACTCATCCCGCCGAGCATGAATGCCTTGCCCGCCGCAGGCAAACGATTGCTTGCAGTCGCTCCCTGGCGGCACGCTCAAAACCGCAGCAGCAGCCAGGTCAGCGCGACCAGCGCCAGCACCCAAAGCCAGCCGCGCGCGAAGCCAGCCAGATCGGTGCGATACGCCTTCCAAAATCCCGCGCCGCGCGCGCCGTCCGCGGGGCGCAGCAGATGCACGATGATGGACTGCCGGCCCGCTGCGGCTGCCGCGGTGGCGGTGGTCGCGGGATCAGTGGACTCGATGGGATCGCCCTCCTGACCGGGCAATTCCGTGGGCGTGTCCAGGCGGGTGAAAAAGGAGTCCGTCAGTGTTGACGGTTCGGGTTTGGTCAGCAGGCTCACGATGATCAAGGCCGCCACGCCCGCGGCGAAGGCGGCGCAGAACACGTTCGCGTCCCAGTGATCGAAGCGCTCCCCGCGCAGGTGATAGACCAGGAAGTTCGTGGCGAAGGCCGCGACCAGACTCGCCAGAGCGCCCCAGCGATTGGCGCGCCGCCACACGATGCCGCCGAGCAGGCCGATGCCCATGTAGGTGGCCATCGTCTCCGTCAGCAGGAAGGAGTAGAGCACTTTGTCGATGAAAAGCAGAGCATACACCACGCTCAGCAGCGTGATGAGCAGCCCGCTCAACCGCCCCGCCCACAGGTAATGCCGGTCCGTTTTTCCGGGCGCCAAATGCCGCCGGTACAGGCCCTCGGTGAACATCGCCCCGCTGTTGACCATGAAGGCCGAGCCGGTGGACATGTTCGCCGCCAGCACGCAGGCGATCAAGAGGCCGAGCGCGCCGGGGAAGAGCAGGTGCCGGCAGGCAAAGCCGAAGGCCTCCTCCGCGTCCGCCAGCCGGTCCACGCCGAAGCTGCCTTGCGCCAGCATCGCCGCCACCATCAACCCCACCAGCGCCCAGCCCACCGTGCAGATGCGTTTGATGAAGTTGCCGTAAAAGAAACCGATGCGGCAGGTCTGCTCATCCTTGCCCGTGCCCACCGCCGCCAGCATGTGCGGCTGCGCCAAAATGCCGACCAGCCCGTTGAGCGTCAGCATGGCGATGTACCACGGCCCGATCCCCTGCGGCGCGGCCAGCGAGAAGTGATGCGACTCCAGCGACTCCCGCATTCCCGCCAGCCCGCCCACCACGCCCCAGCCGAGCGGGATCAGCATGAAGGACAGCGCGATGATGAGGAAGCCCTGGAAAAAATCCGTCCACGCCGCCGCCACCAGGCCGCCGATGAAACTGTAGAGCACGAAGATGACCGTCATCGCCACCACGATCTCGTTCACCCCGAGCCCGCCGCCCGCCGCCTGGCTGATCACCTTGCCCGCGCCTTTCAACATGCCCGCCGAGTTGATGGTGAAATAGAGCAGCGCGAAGGCGATGTAAATGCCGCCCATCCAGCGACCGTAACGGTCCTCCGTCAGCTCCGCGAGGGTGGTGCGCCGGATGCGCCGCAGCAGCGGGGCGAACAACCAGAAGAATGGCGTGGCAAACAAGTTCTTCCATTGATACCAGATGCCGGAGAACCCCATCTGGCTGACCACCCCCGTCAGCGACACCGGCATCTCCGCGTGCGTGCCCACGCCGAAGCTCTGCCCCATCATAAGCCACTTGCCAAAGCCGCGTTTGCCCAGGAAATAATGCCCCGTGTCCTTCACCCGCCGTCCGGCCAAGATGCCCACGGCGGCAATGAAGATCAGATAAAACACGAGCACGGCCCAGTCGGCGGGAGCGATGTTCATGGGCCGGAGTCTGCCCCTGTCCGCTGCCCGCCGCAACGGCTATGACGGGGTCAAGGTGCGCGCAACAATGCTGGCCCGTCAACCCAGCAGGCGAGGTAGGGCCAGTCGGCGTCTTTGAGCCAAAGGGTGGCGAGGAAGGGCTTGTTGTAGATGAAGTTTTTCGGGTAAGAAGGGAGCTGGGAGAGATCCGCCGGAGCAGCCGCACTGCCTTCACTACTTGACAGATAATCTACGGGAATTTTGAAGACAGCCTCAACCAGCACGCCTTCATGTCCTAACTGGAGATGCAGAAACTGTTGGGCTTCACGTATCTGCCAGTAGGTGGTGGTGATCTGGTTCGCGGCTAGCTTGTGGAGGTAGGTTCCTCCGATCAGATCGGCAAAATCAAAAATCAGATTGGTTTTGAGATAAGGCATCCAAAACTGGTCGCCCACAAGCAGGTGTCGCGTGTAGCGCCATGATTTGCCCGACGCTTCGACGACGCTAAGCTCAGGAAGCGGGTTTCGTACCGCTTCGCGGATCACCTCCAAGCCCTGGGCAATGCTTTCCAGATTCGGATGTTGCAAAAGCATCAATGACTGGGAGAGGCCCGGTGTTTCCGAGTGCAAGGTAAACTTGAGCACCGTGGTTCCCTTCAGATCGTCCTTGAGCACGATAACGTTGTCACCGTAGGTGCCGCTGCGCTGGCCAGCACAGCCGAAGCCTTCGACCAAGGCGGGAGCAGCTTCCGAGCCGAAGGCCCGGCGATTGGGATCAGGAATGAAATGCCCTGGGAAGCGGGTCTTTTGCGCGAGACAACTCACAAACAGCGCTGAGCCGAGACGGTGAACCCCAGGTGCGATCTCGCCAGGAGGTTGGTAGTCGCCGATGATGGCGGCGGCGTGACGTCCGGCGATCCGTTCGACTTGGGCGCGGACATGCAGTCGAACCGCGGGAGAATCCATGCCTCCAAAAACAAAGGTGCCTGGAGGCAAAACTTTCGCGGCATCCCACTTGAAGGTGTTCATCACATTCGCTGAAGGAGATGGGGGATCAAGCTCGATGGCATCCACCTTGTGAAACTGCCTCATCATATCCCAGGCCGCCTGCCCGCATGGAGTCCAAAGCAGCGAGAAGCCAGGACGCAACCTCTCATCAGGATTCAGTGTGGCTTCGACTGCCGGCGGTGATTGCGCCATGGAGAAGGCATTCAGCAGCGCCATCCATCCCACAAGCATTCGGGCATGTCTAGGCAGAGGAACGATCATAACTGGATTGGAATTCCTGAAGGTACTTCAATAACTTTCGATGTCCATTGCTTCGACGCCAGGGAATGCTTGCATGATGGTTGTCGTGCAAGGATGCCCGGGAAAATGGGCGAGCAGGCCGCCCTCGGCGTCAAACTTCTGCACGCGTTGGTTGTAATGGTCGGTGATGAAGATTTCATCCGCCTCGTTGAGGGCGATGCCGATGGGGATGCTGAACTCGCCCGGCGCGCCGCCTTCCCGGCCCCAGGTTTTGACAAAGCGCGCGGCTTCCCTGTATGCCGGCACGATTTCCTCCGCCTTCGCGGTGACTGCGAGGAAAACAAGAGCGGTCAACAGTCTGCTCATGGCGCTGGCGGCGGGTGTGCCGCTGAGAAAACGGAACTCGCCGGCGTCATCGATCACCCGTGGCGCATCTCAGGGCGGCGCGGCGCGGAAGGAGTAAAGATCGCCCTGCTTGGAAAAATAAAATTCCAGGCGCACGAGCTCGTCTTTCAAGCTGTCGAGCGCGCGTCCCTGCCAGCGCACCGCGTGCGCGGTGCTGTCTCCGTTGAGGGGCGCGCAGTCGGCGTAGTTGAAGCCGTCGAAGGCCCGGCGATGACGGTCGGTGACGCGCACGCGCAGCTCGCCCTGGGCGGTGCCGGCGTTGACGAGCAGCTCGCCGCCGGGCCAGCGCAGCAGGCGGGTGACGACCACGCCGCCCACCTCCGGCGCGCGCAGGGAGACGAAGCCTTCCTTGCGAATTTTGGCCAGGCCGATGCCGCGCACGACGGTGTCTTTGAAGGGCGTGTTCGGTCCGGCGTTGGCACCCCAGTAAGGAATCCACCATTCCTCCCCCACCTCCACCCATTCGGGTTGCGCCCAGACTTGATGACTGTCCCAGGCTCCTTCCGGGCCGTTGGCGATGAAGGGTTCGTGGGTGCGCTCGAAGGCCTTGCCGTCGCGGCTGAAGACCAGCTCCGTCCACACCAGTTCCTTGGGCACAAACGGGGTGAGCAAGCCGAAATAAACGCCGCCGTGACGCCGCGCGCGCATGTTCATGTGGGCGGTGACGCCGTTGCGATGATCCTTTTCATCAGGCAGCAGGATCGAGCGCGGCCAGGCTTCCTCGCTCTGCCACAGCGCGCCGCGCTCCATGCGTCCGATGCGCCGCACCACGCCGACGTAGAAGTCGAAGTTGCTGCTTTTGCCCGGCTTGAATGCGTCGTCGCCGGGCGCTTTGAGGCCGCCGCTTTCGTAGCGGTCGCGCGGGCGGCAGTAGCTCACATAGGTCTGGCGGGCGCTGTCGTAAAGCATGCCCATCCAGCCGTCGGTGATGGCGCCGGTGTAGAGGGATGACTGGTTGTCGCGGTCCCAGTGGATGCCGTCGCGCGAGCCGATGAGATAGACCTGCGTTTTTTCCTCCTCCTTGCCGCCGCCGCCGCGCAGGGTGTAGGTCATCAGGTACTTGTAACCGCGCCGGTCCACCTCCGGCATTTCGTTTTCGTTGAGCAGGCACATGCTGGAAATGCCGGCGCCGGTGACGCGCCGCAGGCGGGGGTCGGTGAACTGGCCGGGACGAATGAGGCAGATGTTGTTGCGGGTGTTTCCCTGGTATTCGACGAGGCCGAGTTCGGGCAGCGTCCAGCGAACGCCGTCCGCCGATTCCGCGTAGCGGATGTGCTTGTGGCCGAAGAGCGTGCCTTTCTCGGTTTTGTCCCCGGTCACCACCGGCACGTTGGCTTGATACCAGAGGCGGAAAAGCCCCGTCTCGCGGTCGAGGCGGAGGGCGTGATGGGAGGGCACAGCGCCCGGGTCAATGAGCACGGGTTTGTCACCGTGTTTGACGGGCTGGTGAAACACCCGCAGCACCATTTGCGTGGCGGGGCTTTTGATCGCGTAGCGGTTGTCCACCAGGTAATCATCGACGAAGAGCTGCGGCTGCCGGCCGATCTCGACCGGCTCATCCGGCACGAACTGCGCGCCAGCCTGCGGACAGGGGAGGAAGCCGGTCCACACGGCGGAGAGAAGGAGCGCGGACCAGCGGAGGCGCGGGAGCGCGCAGGGGCGGAGGAGGGAAAGGTCTGGCCGACTCATCGTTCCAGCTCATGAAACGCCGGAAATGCCGCGTCTTTCAGCGGGGTGACGCTCTTTGCCTGCGCCGTCCAAGATGCCGCCGTGTCTGTTGGCTCCACCTTGCCCGCGCGAGGCGCCGTGCTATTCGTCGCTGTCATGGATTTGCCGATGCGAACATTTGGAAACCCCGCCGGGCCGCGGCTCTTGATTACCGCCGGGGTGCATGGGGATGAATACATCCCGATGCTCAGCGTGCGCGAGTTGATAAGGCGCTTCGATGCGGACGAAAAGCTGCGCGCGGGTTTGCGTGGCGAGGTGGCGCTGGTGCCGGTGGTCAATGAGTCCGCCTTCAAGCTGGGACGGCGCTGCGGGGAGGACGGGCTCGATCTGGCGCGCACCTGCCCGGGACGCGCGGAGGGCAGCGCCACGGAGCGCGCGGCGGCGGCGCTGAGTGAGTTGATTCGCGCGGCGGATTTTTATGCGGATTTGCACACCGGCGGCACCGAGTTTTGTGTGTGGCCGCTGGCGGGTTATGTGCTGCACCGGGACGCGGGCATCCTGGACCAACAACGGGCGATGGCGCGCGCCTTCGGGCTGCCGCTGGTCTGGGGCACCTCCGCTGAGTTGGAGGGGCGCTCGCTTTCGGTGGCGCGGGATGCGGGCGTGCCGGCGATTTACGTCGAGTACTTCGGCGGGGCTTTGGAGTCCGTTGGCGCCGCGTCTTCGGAGTGGAGCAGCGTGCCAGCGCGTGAGGTCGTGGAGCAGGTTGGTGGCGGTCATCCGATGGTGGCGGGCTGTTTGAATCTGATGCGGCACCTGGGGGTTTTGGAGGGCGCGGAAATCGAGCACGCGCCGGAGGTGATCGAGGATCATCGCCCGCAATCAGGGCACATGCAGATTTGCCATCCGGCGCCCTGGGACGGCTTTTTTCAACGCGCGGTCAGCGTCGGCGACTGGGTGGAGGCGGGCCAGCCATTGGGTTCCGTCAGCACGATCCTGGGCGACCGCTCCGCACCCGTGCCCGCTGAGCAAAGCGGCCGCGTGGTCACCCTGCGCTGGCATCCCAGAGTGAACGCCGGGGAGTCGGTCGGGGTGGTGGCGGGGAAGGCAAGCTGACGGAGGTCACGGCTTCTCCATCTTCACCCGAATGCGCCGGTATTCCATCTGGCCGCGATCGCCCTCCAGGCCGATGGGGCCGGTGGCGGGCACGGCCATGTCGTCGGTGAGCAGCTCGCCGTTGCAGGTGGCGGTGGCGATGCCGCCCTTCACGGTGACCACCAACTCGTTCCAGTCCTGTGGCTTGTAGTTTTTCAAATCGAAATAGGGCCCGGCGAGCGGGAAGTCGCGGCATTGCAATTGCGGCTGGCGGATGAAGACGCCGCTGTCGGCATTCGGGGTGGCGCGGAATTCGAGCTTGAGAACGAAGTCGCTGCCAAATTCGCGCTGCGTCCAAAGCTGCTGAATACGGCGGCCCTCGGCGGGCGTGGTGACAACAAGACGGCCATGGATGGCGCGGTAACGACCGTCGTCGCTGGCGGTTTTGCCGTCGAAGTTCACCGGCTCGCTGATCTCGACAAACACCGGCGCGTCGGGCCGGGCTTTGGCGGGCGCTTTGCGCGGCGCGGTGGGGCGGAAACCCCAGCCGGTGAGGTCTTTGCCATTGAACAAGCTCTCAAAACCGGGCTCCGGCTGGAAGTCATCGGGCTCGGTCTCGATGAAACCGAGGGTGGCAAATATCGGGCGCAACGCCGCCGCCCAGCGCGCGTAGCCGGCGGCATTGAGATGCAGCAGGTCCGGGAACCACTCGGCTTTGGCGTCGCCGGTTTCGGTGTCGGCAAAGAGCGTCCAGGTGTCGAGCACGGTGACGCGGGCGTCGCCTTTGACGGCGGCGTCGTAGAGCGCGTTGACGTGTTTGATGGTGTCCGCCGGGCGTTTCTTCTGTTCGGAGCTGGGAAACATCCGGCACAAAATGACGGGCACTTCGGGGTGACGTGTTTGAATGGCGGCGATGATTTTTTGGAAGTTGCGACCAATGGCGTCGGGATCGACGCCCAACCCGATGTCGTTGGTGCCCATCAGCAGGACGATGGCGGCGGGGTTGAGCGCGAGCACGTCCTCCTCCAACCGGATCAACATGCCGCGCGTGGTGTCGCCGCCGATGCCGCGATTGGCGAGTTTCATGCCGGGGAACAAGCCTTTGAATTCAGCGCCCCAACCCTGCGTGATGGAGTCGCCAAGGAACACCACCGCGCCCTGATCCCGCGCTGCCTCGCTAGCCCAGCGACTGCGAAATTCCTGCCAGCGTTTGACATAGACCTCATTGCGACTGAGCGCGCCCTCGCCGGGCAGGCCGGAGTCGTCGGCGGGCAGGGCTTTTTCAGGCAGCAGGGTGACGGTCTGATCCTGCGCGGGCAAGGGCAGGACGACGAGGGCGGATAGACAGACGAGGAGGAGGCGGCAGATCATGAGGGTGGTGGTGGCGGGATGTGGGAGTGTTTAAAACGGCAGTGCGGTGTTGGGGGCGACGGCGTCTTTGGGCCAGGGATAGTTGTCGTTGAAGACGAGCATGTCCTCCTCTTCCTCGACCTTGGCGAAGGTCTCGGAGATTTGCTCCTCTTTGGCCCAGAGCTTGAGGCTGTCGAGACCGAGGTGGCGGATGAAGAAGGGATAGGCGGCGAGGCGTTTGCTGGGGCCGTAGTCGTGGCCTTCGAGGGGGAAGTGCGCGTTCACCACGCGATCCGCCGCGCCGTAGAGGCTGTAGATGTGCTGGATGTAGGGGAACTCCATTTCCGGCACATGCTTGGTCCAGTCGGCGCCGTTGGAGATCACAAGCTGCGGGCGCGGCGCGGTCATGGCGGCGATCTCGGCGTTGTTGGTCTTGTGGTTGGGTCCCCAGTGGATCGGCATGCCGCTTTCGCAGGTGCAGCCGCCAAAGAAATGCGCGGAGACCTGGCAGCTCGGCACGGCGACTGCGACGCGCTCATCGACGGCGGAGAGGATGAAGGTCTGCGAGGCGCCGCCGGAGTTGCCGGTCATGCCGATGCGTTTCGGATCGACGCCTTCGATGGAGGCGACGAAGTCGAGCGCGCGCATGCTGTTCCAGAGCGTCATGCGCAGCACTTCGGGCACGTTTTTGTGGCCCCAGCCCGCGCGTTTGCTGTCGCCATACCCGATCATGTCATAGTGAAACACCACCGCGCCCATGCGGGCGAGCACGGCGCAACGCGTCTGGCGGGAGGGCAGGAAGCGGCCGCCATGACCGTGCGCGGAGACGATCCCGGCATAGGGTGGCTCAATGCCGGTGGGACGATAAACGGTGCCGGTGATGTAAAAGCCGGGCCAACTGCGGATATAAACGCTCTCGGCGGTGTAGCCGTCATAGACGCGCTTGTTGGAATAGACGGGGTCGAGCGGCGGCTTCTCCGGCAGTTCGGTCAGGCGCACGGCCTCCAACATGCCCTGGCGGATGGCGGCTTTGCGTTTCTCCCAACTCGCGAGATCCGGGGTGAGGGCCTTGAAGGCCTCCAACTCCGCGCGCGCCTCCTCCGGTGTCTGCGCATGACCGACGCGCAAATGCCAGCCATCCTGCTGCGCTGCGGCGCGTCCGCCTTGCCACAGCAAGCCACCGCCCATGGCAGCGGCGGTGGAGCGCAGGAAAGCGCGGCGATTGGGAATGGCGGGCTGGTGGCGGAAGACGGGACGGTTCATGGAGGGAAGGAACGGAAGCGGACGCGTCTTCATTGAGGTAAAATCGGAAGTGAGCCGAAAAAAACGAGAAATGGCCGAAAAGAGGATGCTGGTTTCGAGACACAGCATTTCGGATTTTTACTTCTTCTTTTTCTTCTTCGCGGGTTTCAGGCTGGGGTCGTGATCGGGATTTGGTTTCATCATCTCCGCACCGACCTCGCTGCGCCAAGCCTCCAACTCGCGCCGCAATTCATCGACGAGATCGGTGCGCTCGCTGGCGAGGTTGGCGGTCTCGCCAAGATCGTTTTCCAAATCGTAGAGCTCGATGCCTTCGGGGTCGAAAGTTTCGATGAGTTTCCAGGAGCCTTTGCGGATGACGCTGCTGGGTACGCTGGCGGGGTGGTCGTTGTAATGCGGGTAATGCCAGAACAGGGACTCGCGCTCCAGGCTCTCAGCGCCGCGGAGCAGCGGTTCCAGATTGAGCCCATCCACATGCTGATGCGGGCGTTGTGGCAAACCGGCGGCGGCGAGGCAGGTCGGATAGAGGTCCGTGCTGGTGACGGGTGCATCAATGACCGTGCCTGGTGTGTTGACGCCCGGCCATTTGACGATCAAAGGCACGCGGATGCCGCCTTCGTAATACGCGCCTTTGTTGGCGCGCAGCGGCGCGTTGCGGGTGGCGTTGTAGAACCCGCCGTTGTCGCTGGTGAAGAGAACGAGGGTGTTTTCGTCGAGCTTCGATTCCTTCAGCGCGGCCATCACGCGCCCCACACTGTCGTCAATGCTCTCGACCATGGCGGCGTACTCCGGTTTGCCCTGGCGCTCGGCTTCGGGGATACGCTCGTATTTGGCGGTGACTTCCGCCTTGGCTTGCAGCGGGGTGTGAACACCGTAGTGCGGAAAGTACAAGAAGAATGGGATGTCTTTGTTTGCCCTGATAAACTGCACGGCCTCGTCCGTGAGGCGGTCGGTGAGGTATTCGCCTTCTTTGCCATCCGGCAGCACCTTCCAGGTCGCGCGTTGGCCGGTGGCGGGAATGAGCCAGTTGCCCGCATACGGAAAAAAGTAGCTGCCCGGAGCGCCGTGCGCGTTGCCGGCAATGTTGACATCGAAGCCGTGATGCTCGGGCAGGCTGAAGGGCTCGCTGCCGAGATGCCACTTGCCGATGTTGGCGGTGCGGTAGCCGGCCTCGCGCAAAGCTTCGGCCAGCGTATGCTCCTCCACCGGCAGGCCGCGCAAGAAACGCCCTTCGCGCAGTTTCGCCTTCGGGTTCCAGCGACCGGACGGCAGCCAGTCGGTGAGCAGCAGTCGCGCGGGATACTTTCCTGTCAAAACGGCCGCGCGCGTGGGCGAGCACACGGCGCAAGCGGCATAGGCGTTGGTGAAGCGCGCGCCTTCGGCGGCGAGCCGGTCGATGTGCGGGGTCTGGTAGTAAGTGCTGCCCTGACAGCCGAGGTCTTTCCAGCCGAGGTCGTCAATGAGGAAGAGGATCACGTTCGCGCGCGCCGCCTCGACGGCGGGGACGGCGAGTAGCAGTGGCAGGGCGAGGCAGGCAAGTCGGGCGAAATGCATGGTGGAGTTGGTTGTCAACGTTGCGACCTGGCTCAACGCTTTCAGGAAAGGTCAAGTGCGACGGTCATGGATGCGCCGCCACAAGAAAGCAGGTCCAGGAATTGCAAGCGCGCGCGGCTGGTCGTCGTTTGCCTTCACCCACTCAACATGCGCTTTTTCTTTTTCCTCCTCGCCGCCTCCGCCTGCGCGCAACAACCGCCTTACGACCAGCCTCCCGCCGTCGAGCCTCCGTATTATCGCGTCCGTTATGGAGCTGAACCCAAGCGCGCCCAAGGCGAGCTGATCTATCCCGTGCAGTACACCGCTTGGATTCCGCCCAACGTCGCGGCACTGCGCGGTGTCATCGTGCATCAGCATGGCTGCGGCGAGGGTTCCTGCCAGTCCGGACAAACCGGCGCCTATGATCTGCACTGGCAGGCGCTGGCAAAGCAACACGACTGCGCGCTGCTGGCGCCTTCCTACGAGCAGCCGGAGGGAGCCGAGTGCCAGATGTGGTGCGACCCGCGTCATGGCTCCGGCACCGCGTTTCAACAAGCGCTGGCGGATCTCGGCGCGCAATGCGGGCACCCCGAACTGGCCCAGGTGCCTTGGGCGCTATGGGGGCACAGCGGCGGCGGGCATTGGGCGGGCGGCATGACGCTGCTGCACCCGGAGCGGGTGGCGGCGGCCTGGCTGCGCTCGGGAGTGCCCTTGCTGGAAGCCAATCCCGACCGGCCCACCATCCTGCCGCACACCCTCAGCGAGGGCGCGCTGGCGGTGCCGATGATGTGCAACCCCGGCACCAAGGAGGGCGTCACGGTGAAGGAAGGCCGCTTCGCCGGCGTCTGGCCCTCAAACGAGGCTTTTTTCAAAGCTCTGCGCGCTCGCGGCGCGCTGATTGGGGTGGCCGTCGATCCGCTCAGCAGTCACGAGTGCGGCAACCAGCGTTATCTGGCGATCCCCTGGTTCGACACCTGCCTGAGCGCGCGCCTGCCGGCGCGCGCGGGCGAACCGTTGCGACCCATGCCGGAGAGCGCAGCCTGGCTGGCGCCGCTGCTCGGCGTTGAGGCGAAGCCGGCGGCGCAATACAAGGGCGAGAAAAAGGAATCCGTCTGGCTGCCGAACGCCGCCATCGCTCGTGCCTGGACGCAGTATGTCAAAGACACCGCCGTGACCGATGAGACGCCGCCGCCCGCGCCGGAGAATCTGCGGGTGGACGGCAACGAGCTGACCTGGGAAGCGGAGGCCGATCTGGAAAGCGGTCTCGCCCATTTCATCATTGAGCGCGATGGCAAAGAGATCGCCACCGTGCCGGAGAAGCCAAAGAATCCTTTTGGCCGGCCCGTTTTTCAAGGGCTGCAATACAGCGACACGCCGGTGAAACCGCTGGTCGAAATGCGTTTCACGGATGCCACGGTGGAGGCGGGCAAACAGCACGCCTATCGGGTGATCAGCGTGAACACGGCGGGGCTGCGGTCTTTGTGAGGCGGGATGCGGGTGAGGGCACCCG
>VFQQ010000235.1_pt1 | contig 133112 bp, 146 predicted proteins | sample 3512341 | NCBI WGS metagenome assembly VFQQ01 (sample SAMN10412373, study PRJNA504923) | tailings metagenome | isolation source: Relicate 2 Philex TSF1 revegetated site | place: Philippines: Tuba, Benguet | collected 2017-08-29 | reverse complement strand
ACACAGGCGACCAGGGCGAAGTCGGGGTGGTCGCGATAGGCGGCGGCATGGGTCAGGACATCATCGCCGTCATCGCTGTAGCCGCCGGCGATCTGCCCGCAGCCGATGATCGCCGCCTCAAGCGGCGGGGACATGGCGGTGGACGATATGGTCGTTCAAGCCGCGGATCCGTGGATCGCGCTGGATCAGCGCCAGGATCGCGTCGAGATCTGCCTTCGAACCGGCCGATTCGATCACCGCGCGCAGCATCCTCAGGTCGTCCTGTGTGTCCAGGGTCAACCGCAGAGCGGGATCGGTCTGGTGTGCCGGCGCGGCGACGTTCAGCAGGCTGTAGAGCTCGGGATGCCGGTAGATGTAGACCGAGACGTGCTCATGATCGAACGGATCCGCGGTCCGCGTCGCCACGTCGGCAAGGACCGTACGGGCAAACACCTGCGTATCCATCCCGATCGGATAGGTGCGGCGCAGGACGTTGGAGGCGTAGTCGGCACCGCTCGCGCAATAGGCCCGTATCGTCCTTTCGACGACCGCCGGATCGATCAGCGGACAGTCGCCCGTGGTCTCGACGATGACGTCGATGCCGTGAGCTTCGGCGGCGCCGAGCACACGGAGCAGCACATCTTCCTCGCTGCCGCGAAAACAGCCGATGCCGAGCGTCCGGGCCAGGGCGGCGATCGGGTCGTCGCTGGCATTCACCGTGGTGGCGACGACGATGCCCTGCAGGCTCGGTACGCGGCGAAGGCGCTCCACCATGAGGGCAAGGGCGGGCTGACCGCCGATGTCCGCCAGCACCTTGCCGGGCAGGCGGCTGGAGGTCATCCGCGCCTCGATGGTGGCGAGGATGCGCCTGGTCATGCCGCGATACTGGCCGGCAGGCGATAGAGGCCATCGGCGTCCAGCCGGTAGCCGGCCGCCCGGAACAGGGCATGACTGCGGTCGTTGCCGGGGAGTACCTCGGCGCGCAGTTCCGCCCAGGGGAACATGCGGCTCGCCACCGCCAGGGCCGCACGGGCGAGACCCCGACCGGAATGGGCTTCAGAGATCACGATCGAGACTTCGAAGCCGGTTTCGTCGTCGCTGCGGTCAAGCCGCAACATGCCGACGGGAGAGTCCTTCGCCAGCACGATGCAGAGAAGCCTGCTCTGGTCGTCCAGGGTCCGCTTGAGCCAAGCCTTGTGCTCCTGGGGTGTCGGCACGCCAGGCGTGCGTGAGAAGCGGCGCGTCGCCGGTTCCTGCTGCCAGGAGAGCAGGAGGGCTTCGTCCTCCGGCACTGCGCTGCGCAGGGCAACGTCGGCCCCGGCCGGCGGCAGCGAAAGTGCGATACGGGTGGCGCCGAGACCATCGCACAGGGCGGCCGCCGCGCGCGACATGCTGCGGCGGGCCTGGTCGTCTGCGATGAGATGGCCCAGCGCCTTGGCGACCTGGTCCGGCGTTATCGTCTCGGTCGAGCCGAGAGCGATACCGGCACCGGCTTCCTCCAGGCTCGCTATGGCGTCGCGCTGGTTGTCCGCAATCTGGATCAGGACGGTCGGCAGGCCCATGCCGCAGCGCTCCCAGGCGGTGACGCCGACCGCGCCGAGCGCGATATCCGCGCGGGTCATCAGCGCGGAGAGATCGCGAACGCCGATATGCAGGCCGTAATGCCGCTCGAAACGCGCGAGGAGCGCCGTGAGTGCATTGATGTCGGCGGCACCCCCGGCCACGAGATCGACTTCCAGTTCGGGCGGCAGCTGCGCGACGCCCTCGAGTGCGATCCGGAGCGTGTCGAGAGCATCGCCCGCGCCGAGGGAAACGAGCAGGCGTTCGACCGGTCTGCGTGCGGCGCGGCGGGCGAGGGCCGCCGGGCGCGCCTGGGCGAATGCGGCCTTCAAGGGTACGAAGCGCGAGCCGGTCAGCAATCGGGTACGAGATGTCACCAGACCGGCATAGGCGGCGGCACTGCGGCCGGCGGTGTAGTCGATCAGGACATCGACGTCATGCACGCGCATGGGAATGTCGTCGAAGGCGACCACCCGATCGGCGAAACCGCGCGCCGAGGCCTCGAAATCCGCGCCCAGTCCGTAGTGGTCGACGAAGAGCATGGCGACCCGGCCGCCGAGGGCCTTGGCCAGGGTTTCCGGTCGGGCATCGGCGAGCTGAACGACATTCCGCCCGAGCGGGTGCGACCGCAGGAAGGGAAGCGCAGGTGCCTCCACCGCGAAAGCGGTATCCCAGCCCGCATGGTCGAGCGCCTCGGCCAGGGCGAGACAGCGCGACACATGCCCGCCGCCGATCCTCGGCCCTCCGTCGGCTCGAAAGATGACCCGTGGGGCAGACGCCACAAACTAGTCCTTCTTGCGGGAGTAGTTGAACCCGAGCTGATCCAGGACGGATTCCGTCGGTTCAGGCTTCGGCGCGAACATGCTGGTCAGCATGGTTTCCGCCGTCTTGGACGAAAGTGCCAGCGAAGACAAGGCGATCTGCGTGCGGGTCTGCAATGCACGATTGAACATCGTGGCCTCTTCGGCTTGGCGGGTCTCGATCGTGTCGATCAGGGAGGTCGTGGCATCGATCTCGACACCGACCTTTCCGAACCCTCTCGCGATCTCGAGTTCCGCAGACGCCAGAACCTTGTCGAGATCGGTGACCTTCTTCAGCGCGGCTCGAACGTCGTCGATCGCCTGCTGACGAAACGTCTGCGATGCGACCGACGCGTCGGCCGGCAAGCCACCATAGAAGAACGAGCTCGCGATCCCGAGCCCGCCTCGCTCTATGGTACCCGTATAGGTCTCGGTCGTGCCGTTGTTGTCGACCGAGAAGGTGACGTCGTCGCCGCTGCTCGAGACGAAGGTCAGCGTTGGCAGGTCGTACTTCTTACCGTTGATCTTGACGCTGTTCGATGTCACGTCGGGCGTCAACTGGCTGCCGTCGCTCAGACGTATTGCGTAGGTCGATGAAAGCGATCTTGTCTGCAATTCGACATCCCCGCCCGGGAGGTCGATGTACTCGGTACGGCCGCCTACTTGGGTCGTGCCCAGGCGGCCGATGAGATTGTCCGGATCGGTTCTGGAGTTGCCGGCCTTGAGGTTGAGGGTCAGCAACGCCGAATCGAACTTGGCCCTGCTGCCGGTCTGCGCGGCGGATGCCGCATCGGCCAGAGCGCCCTTGATCTCGACGATGTTCTCGCGTGCCCGGCGTACCCGATCGAGGTGCTCGGCTATGGATTCCTTGGAAGCCTGGAGATCCGCCAGGCGCAGCCTCGAAGGGCTCAGTTCGGTGCGCTGCTTCTGGTCGAACAGCGCCTGTTCGGTCACTGCGCGAGCCTCGATCTGACCCGACAGAATCGTGAAGTTGCGCTCCACATTGTACTTGTAGAGGTTCACCTGATTCGCAAAGTCGAAGATCGTCGAGATGGCCATGTGTGCTCGTGCGCCGGACGGAGTCGGGCTCGATCCCGAGCTTAGCGCGGGCCGGCTTTAAAGAGCGTTAACGAAGAGTGGAGCTGTCCCGCGCATTCATCTTCTGGAGCTCGTCGAAACGCATAATTAACGATACGGGCCGTAACCATAGCCGCATGGTCCATCGATTCTGGAAGGCTTAGCCCATGGCTTGGGTCGGCAAGACGGTTCTGGTTACGGGCGGAACGGGTTCCTTCGGGTCGCGCTTCGTAGCGCATGCGCTGAAACACCTGAAGCCCCGCAAGATCGTCATCTTCAGCCGCGACGAACTAAAGCAGCACGACCTGCGCGTGGGCGGACTGGAAGATCCGCGGCTGCGCTACTTCATCGGTGACGTACGCGATCCCGACCGCCTGCGTCGCGCCTTCCAGGGCATCGACACCGTCATCCATGCCGCCGCGCTGAAACAGGTACCGGCCTGCGAATACAACCCGATCGAGGCGGTGAACACCAACATCAACGGCACCAGGAACGTGATCGAGGCGGCACTCGACACCGGCGTGCAGAAGGTGATGTTGGTGTCCACGGACAAGGCCTGCGCGCCGGTCAATCTCTACGGCGCGACGAAGATGGCGGCGGAGAAGCTGATCGTTCAGTCCAACAGCTATACCGGCGACAAGGGCACACGGTTTTCGGTGGTGCGCTATGGCAACGTCGTCGGTAGCCGCGGCTCGGTCGTCCCGCTGTTTCTGAAGCAGCAGCAGAACGGGCGCCTCACCATCACCGACGAGCGGATGACCCGGTTCTGGATCACGCTGGACCAGGCGGTGCAGTTCGTCGAAAGCTGCATCGACCAGATGGTCGGCGGCGAGATCTTCGTGCCCAAGATCCCCTCTGCCACGATCACCGACATCGCGGAAGCCATCGCGCCGGGCGTGCGCTGCGAGACGGTCGGCATCCGGCCGGGCGAGAAGCTGCACGAGACTCTCATCACCGAAGACGAGGCGCGGTCCACGCTCGATCTCGGAGACAAGTACCTGCTCAAGCCGCTCTTCCCCTGGTGGGCGGAAGGCGATGCGGCCGAAGGCAAGGAACTGCCGCCCGGCTTCTCTTATTCGAGCGGCAGCAACGAGCACTTCCTCGGGGTGGAGCAGATCCGGGAACTGCTCGGCCGGTTGAGCCTCCTGAAGGCGGCTTGAGCCCGTGATCCCCTACGGCCGACACGCGATCGACCAGGACGACATCGACGCCGTCACCGCGGTGCTGAAGTCGGACTGGCTCACCACCGGACCGGCGGTCGCCGCTTTCGAGAAGGCGGTGGCCGGCTATGTCGGTGCGGCACATGCCGTGGCGATGAATAGCGGAACCGCCGCGCTGCACGCGGCATGCGCAGCCGTCGGCGTCGGTCCCGGCGACGAGGTGATCGTCCCCTGCATCACCTTCGTCGCCACCGCAAATGCCGCGGTGTTTCAGGGTGCGCGGCCGGTCTTCGCCGATGTCGATCCCGAGAGCATGCTGATCGACGTGAACGACGTGGCGCGGTGCATCACGGACAGGACGCGGGCGATCATCGCCGTCGATTTCGCGGGCCAGCCCGCCGACTGGGCCGGGTTGCGCGCCTTGGCGGCACCACGCGGCATTGCGCTCGTCGCCGATGGCTGTCACGCCTTGGGCGCGAGGCTCGAGGGCGTACCCGTAGGTCAGCTCGCCGATGCGACGGCGCTGAGTTTTCATCCCGTCAAGCACATAACCACCTGTGAGGGCGGGATGGTGGTGACACAGGATCCCACCATCGCCAAACGCTCGCGCGCCGTGCGCAACCACGGCATCGATCTGGATTGGCGCGAACGGGCGGCCCAAGGCACCTTCGCTTACGAGATGACCTCGCTCGGCTGGAACTACCGGCTCAGCGACGTGCATGCCGCGCTGGGCACCAGCCAGATGCGCAAACTGGATGGTTGGCTCGCTCGCCGCCGTGAGATCGCTGCGGCCTATGATCGCGCTTTCGCCGGTGCCAACGGGTTTCGACCCCTCAGCCAGCGCCACGGCACCGACAACGCCTACCATCTCTATGTCATACGCCTGGACGAGCATTACGGTGCGCCGGGTCGTGCCGCCCTGTACCAGCGGCTACGCGCCGCCGGGATTGGCGTGAACGTGCACTACGAACCGGTGCACCTGCATCCCTTCTACCGCAGCCGCTTCGGCACCGCGCCTGGGCTCTGTCCGGCCGGCGAAAGTGCCGCCGAACGGATCATCACGCTGCCGTTGCATCAGGGCATGACCGACGGCGAAGTCTGCCGCGTGATCGATTCCGTCCTCTCGACGACCCAGTCGCTCGCGGCATGAGGACCATCGCCATCGTCCAGGCGCGGCTTTCTTCCAGCCGGCTGCCGTCCAAGGTGCTGATGGACATAGCCGGCAAGCCGATGCTGGACCGCGTTCTGGATCGGCTTGGCCATGCCTGTACGCTGGACAAGGTCGTGGTCGCAACTTCGACCGATCCGTCGGATGATCCGCTGGCCGATCACTGCCGAATGCTTGGAATTCCGCACTACCGCGGTCCGTTGCAGGACGTGCTCGGCCGCTTTGTCGTCGCGGCCCGCAGCGAACGCGCCGATGTCGTCGTACGGATTACCGCGGACTGCCCGTTGATCGATCCGCTTCTCGTCGACGCGGTCGTGTCGCTCAGGGCCCGCCGTGGCGCCGACTATGCCTCGAACGTGCAGGTGCGCCGGTTTCCACGTGGCCTGGATGTCGAAGCCTTCACCGCCGGGGCGCTCTACAGGGCGGATCGTGAAGGGCGCGAGCCGCACCACCGCGAGCACGTCACCCCCTATCTGTACGAGGATCCGGCGCGTTTTGCGTTGGCTTCGCTGGTCGGTCGGGACGATCAGGGCCATCACCGCTGGACGGTGGATACGCAGGAGGACCTGGCCCTGGTGCGCGCGCTGTATGAACGGGTCCGTCCCGATGCGGCCGGTTGGAGGGATGTCCTCTCCGTTCTCGAGCGCGAGCCGGCGCTCGCGTCACTCAACGCGCATGTCGAGCAGAAGGCGATCCGCGCCGCCTGAGCCCCTCAGTACAGGAAGCGGACGCGGATCGTTCCCTCGATGGATTCGAGTTCGCTCCTGATATCGGTCTCCACCTCACCATCGATGTCGCTGACGACATAGCCCATGTCGGAATCCGTCTGCAGGTACTGGGCGGAGATGTTGACGTTTCTGGATGCGAAAATGTCGTTGATCCGGCGCAGCACGCCGGGAACGTTGCGGTGAATATGCAGGAAGCGCGTGCCCGTCGGCTTGGACGGGAGCGAGACCTGGACGAAGCCGACCGCCCCGACGGTCGACCCGTTGTCGGAATACTCGACCAGCTTGTCCGCCACTTCAGCCCCGATATTGGCCTGTGCCTCCTCGGTGGATCCGCCGATATGCGGCGTCAGAATCACATTGTCGAAGCGCTGCAGGGGGCTGACGAAGGCTTCCGCGTCGCTCCCGGGTTCCTTGGGGAAGACATCGATGGCGGCACCCCGCAGCCGTCCGTCAGCCAACGCGGCGGCCAGGGCGTCGATCACGACGACATTGCCGCGCGAGGCGTTGATGAGAATGCCGCCGGACTTCATATGGGCGAGCGCTTCCGCGTCGATCATGTCGCGAGTGCGGGGCGTGTCGGGTACGTGCAGGGTGACCACGTCGGCCTCGCGCAGCAGGTCGGGCAGCGTGGGGCAGGGGCGGGCGTTGCCGATCATCAGCTTCTTGGTGGTGTCGAAGTAGATCACCCGCATGCCCAGGGCTTCGGCCAGGACGGAGACCTGCGACCCGATATGGCCATAGCCCACGATGCCGATCGTCTTTCCGCGTGCTTCCGTGGATCCCTTCGCTGATTTCAGCCACCGGCCGGCCTTGGCGGCAGCGGACTTCTCGGGGATGCCGCGCAGGAGCATGATCGCTTCTCCGAGCACGAGCTCGGCGACCGACCGGGTATTGGAGTAGGGCGCATTGAACACCGGCACGCCCGCCCGCCGCGCCGCGGCGAGGTCCACCTGGTTTGTGCCGACGCTGAAGCACCCGACGGCGAACAACCTGTTGGCCGCCTGGAACACGGCCGGGGTGAGATCGGTCGCCGAGCGGATGCCCAGCATGTGCACGCCCTGGATCCTCTCGATCAACGCCGCCTGATCGAGCGCCTTCGGGATCTGCTCGACGGCGCTATATCCATGCGCGGTGAAGGTATCGACCGCTGTCCGGTGAACGTTCTCGAGCAGCAGGATCTTGATGCGGTCCTTGGCGAGGGAAAGTCGGGTCACGGTCGGCCTCCGCGGAAGGCGGAGACACATAGGCGATACCGTCAGCCGACCCAAGTGCGATCTTGCGCGGGCCCGGCCCGCCGGCTCACCCCAGCGGCGCGGTCGCCGCGTCGAGCCAGATGGCGGTTTCTGGATCGAGCCGGGGCCGCAGATCGGCCCGCACCTGGGCGTGATAGGCGTCGAGCCAGGCCAGTTCCTCGGTGGTGAGGAGGGACGGCTCGACGAGGAATCTATCGATCGGGGCGCGCGTGAGCGTCTCGAAGGACAGCATGGGCCGTTCGCCCCCCGCAATCTCCCTGGCCGGACGGACGGCCACGAGATTCTCGATCCGGATGCCGTAGGCGCCCGTCTTGTAGTACCCGGGCTCGTTCGAGATGATCATGCCGGGTTCGAGGCGGATGCTGTTGGGCACCTTCGATATCCGTTGCGGCCCCTCGTGGACCGACAGGTAGTGACCCACGCCGTGCCCGGTGCCGTGGTCGTAGTCGAGGCCCATCCGCCACAATGCGGCGCGCGCCAGCACGTCGAGCTGGCTCCCGGTAGTGCCGATCGGGAAGAGGGCGGTGGCGAGGGCGATATGACCCTTCAGGACCATGGTGAAGCGCTCCCGCATCTCGGGGCTGGGCGCGCCGATGGCCACGGTGCGGGTGATGTCGGTCGTCCCGTCGAGGTATTGCGCGCCCGAATCGACGAGATAGAGCTGTCCGGTCTCGAGCCTGCGATTGCTGGCCGGCGTAGAGCGGTAATGGACGATGGCGCCGTTCGGCCCGGCCCCGGAGATGGTGGGGAAGGAGAGATCACGAATCCTCTCGCCTTGCAGGCGGAAGGCGAGCAGCCGGTCGGCGGCCGAGAGCTCGTCAACGCCGCCGCGCGGCGCTTCGGCCGAGAGCCAGGCGAGGAAGCGGGTCACGGCCACACCGTCACGCAGATGTGCGGCGCGGATGCCGTCCAGCTCCACCGCGTTCTTGCAGGCCTTGGGCAGCAGGCAGGGATCGGCGGCCAGACGCAGTTCCGCCCCTTCGTCCTTGAGCCGATTGACGATCCAGGCGGCCGCGGCGGTCTGGTCGATCCGGACCTTGGCACGGGCCCGGCCGAGGGCGGCGAGGCCGGCGCCGAAATCCGCCAGCGGATGGACCGCGACCTCGTTCCCCAGATGGGCTCGCGCATCGGCGGTGAGCTTGCGCGGGTCGATATAGAGGTCGAGCGAGGCATCGGCCTTCAGGACCGCGAAGCCGAGCGGCAGCGGCGTGTGCGGCACGTCTCCGCCGCGAATGTCGAGCAGCCACGCGATGGATTCCGGCAGGGTCAAAACCGCCGCTTCGGCCCCGTCCTTCGCCACATCCGCAGCGATCCGGCGGCGCTTCTGCGCCGGTGCTTCTCCGGTAAGGGAGACGGGCAGCGGAACGGCGGGCGACAGGGGCGCCGGCGGCTGGTCCGGCCAGATGGCGTCGATCGGATTGCGATCGACCGTGGCGAGGGTCGCGCCGGCCTTGGCGCAGGCCTCCGCGAGCCGCGCCATACCGTCCACCGTATGCAGCCAGGGATCGCAGGCAAACCGTTGGCCGGGCTCGAGATTCTGCGAGAGCCAGGTGGTCGGCGGCTCTTCGGTGACGTGATGCAGGCTGTATAGTGCCGGATCGACCTCCTGTGCCAACTGCAGCGTGTAGCGGCCGTCGCTGAACACCGCTGCGCGGTCCCGCAGCACCAGAGCCACCCCGGCGGAGCCGGTGAACCCGGTGAGCCAGGCGAGGCGGCGGGCGCGGCGTGGCACGTACTCGCCGTTGTATTCATCGTTCAGCGGCACGACGAACCCATCAAACCCTTGATCAGAAAGCACTTTGCGGAGGGCGGCGAGGCGGGCGGCGGCCTGATTCCCCGCCTCCGCGCCGGCTTCGAAGCGGGCGGCGGTTTCCGCCGCGAGGCGGGAAAGCGTCGAGGCGGCACCCGGCGCGCCGGCGAGCGAGACGCCCGAGAAGCCCTCCGGCGTTGGTGGCGCTGCGGCCACTCCCGCAATGATTTCAGCCACTTGCTCTGGCTCGGTGCCGAGTGCGGCGCGGTCGAGGCCGGCTTGCGCCAGCGCGGATTTGAGATCGTCGAGGAGAGACATGGGGCGAAATATCGTCCGAAACGGGGTATGGCGGCAAGGCCGCGCCGAGATATGCAGAAATCACATTGCTGCGGTGCCCACAATGAGCCTGTCGTTAACTTGAGTTTTCCTGTGTGCAGCGCAACATACCTCCCATCGGCACACGGCCGGTAACTATCGATCGGAGCATGTAGCATGTCCGCAGAATTCACCCCCCGGTTCCCCTCGATGGACGAGGTTTCCCGCCTCACCGCGCAGGCGAACGCGATGCGCGCCCGGGCGGTGGTCGACCTGTTCGCCCGCGCGGCGAGCGGCCTGAAGAACCTTTTCGCCTCGGTGCTGGAGGGCCGCGACAACGCGCGCGTCTATGCCGAACTGCAGGCGATGGACGATCGTCTCCTGCACGACATCGGGATCACGCGCAGCGATATCGTCGCGGTGGCGAACGGTCTGAAGAGCGATCGTGACGTGGCGAACGAGAACCGCGCTGCCCTCGGCCGGCTGGTTCCGCGCCCCGCCGCCTGATCTCGGCCCCGCTCTCCTCTTCCAGACGGCCGCCCAGCCTCCTCCCCCCAGAGGGCGGCCGTCAGGTCCGACGGTGGCCACCGCGTAACAGTCTGGTGGCCGCCGTCATCTCTTGTTGCAGCGCAACACAAGGGTCCGCCAGGATCCCAGATCGATGCTGAACCAGAGGCTGAGGCCCTGGTGGCGATAGGCGGCCAGAACGTAGGGCGCCTGCCGGGCGAGAAGCCCCGCCAAGATCACCACACCCCCCGGTTCCAGATTTTTCGCCACGTTCTTGGCGATCTTGGCCAGCGGCCGCGCCAGAATATTGGCGACGACCAGCGGATAGGGCGCGTGCGCGCGGGTCACCGCCGGCTGCAACCCCGGCCCGGTTCCGGTATGCACAAAGCGCAGAACACCGTTCCTCCGGGCGTTCTCGGCGGTCAGTTTCGTGGCCACGGGATCGAAATCCGTCGCCACGACGTAGTCCAGCGCTCGTCCAGCCTTCACCATGACCAGGGCAAGAACCCCGGTGCCACAGCCGACGTCGAGCGCATGGCTGAACCGCCGCGCCTTGAAAATCCGGTCGATCGCCAGCAGGCAGCCTCGGGTGCTCTCGTGCTGACCCGTCCCGAAGGCGGCACCGGCGTCAATGACGAGGTCGACCATCCCGGGATTGGGGTGGCGGGGGGTGTGGCTGCCGTGGACGTGGAAGCGTCCCGCCTGGACCGGGGGCAGGAACTTCTGCGCCTCCGCCACCCAATCGGCTTCGGGCACCTGGGCCAGTACGACGTTCGGTCCCAGCAGGTTCGTCAGCCAGGCCTCGTCGGGGCACTCGGTGAAGATCGCCTCGAGGCGCCAGAGCGGCGCCTCCGTGTCCGGCCGGTAGCGGGTCAGGGAGAAGGCCTCTCCCTCCAGCAGCGTTTCGGCCAGCAACGCGCCGGCCTCGTCGGCTTCCAGCACCGCCTGCCAGAGTGTGCTCACGGCTTCTCCACGAAACTGGCTAGCACCTTCTTGCTTCCGGCCTTGTCGAAATCGATCTCGAGCCGGTCGTGCTCGACGGTGCGCACCGTGCCCGGTCCGAACTTCTGGTGGAAGACGCGGTCACCGACGCCGAATTTCCCGGCGGCCTCCTCGTCGAGCCGCTTCGCCGTGCCGTCGATCTGCTTCGATCCGGCGGGACTGCGGAAGCTGGTGCGCGCGCGCTCGGCCTTCAGCCAGGGGGCATCGTAGACGAAGCCCCCCTGGCTCCAGCCGTCGTTGAAGCGGTTGGAGCCGCCGAGTCCCGGCGCGCCGAGACGTTCCACGTGATCCGCGGGCAGTTCGTCCACGAAGCGGCTCGGGATCGAGGACTGCCATTGATTGTAGATGCGCCGGTTGGCGGCGAAGGAGATGTTGCAGCGCTTGCGCGCCCGGGTGATCCCGACGTAGGCGAGGCGGCGTTCCTCCTCCAGACCCTCGGTGCCCTTCTCCTCCATCGCGCGCTGGTGCGGGAAGACGCCTTCCTCCCATCCGGGCAGGAAGACGGTATCGAACTCCAGTCCCTTGGCGGCGTGCAGCGTCATCAGGGCGACCGCATCACCGTCGCCGTCCTGGTCGTTGTCCATGACCAGGGCCACGTGTTCGAGGAAGGCGGCGAGGCTCTCGAAGGGCTCCAGCGCCCGCACCAGCTCCTTCAGGTTCTCCAGCCTGCCCGGCGCCTCGGCCGAGCGGTCGGCCTGCCACATGGCGGTATAGCCGCTCTCGTCCAGGATCATTTCGGCCAGTTCGACATGCGGCAGGCCGTCGAGGAGCGCGCGCCATCGGGCGAAATCCTCGACCACCTTGCGGAGCGAACTGCGCGGCTTCGGCTTCAGTTCGTCGGTCTCGATCAGCCGCTCGGCCGAGCGGAGCAGGGGGATTCCTTCCGTCCGCGCATGGCCGTGCAGCACCTGCAGCGTTGAATCGCCGAGGCCCCGCTTCGGCGTGTTCAGGATGCGCTCGAAGGCGAGGCCGTCATCGGGCTGGCAGACGACGCGGAAGTAGGCCATCGCGTCGCGGATTTCCTGCCGCTCGTAGAAGCGCAGGCCCCCATAGACGCGGTAGGGGACGCCGAGGGTGAGAAAGCGGTCCTCGAACAGGCGGGTCTGGAAGCCGGCGCGAACCAGGATCGCCATCGAGGCGAGCCGGTCGCCCGCCCGCTGGCGGGCCTCCACCTCCTCGCCCACGACACGCGCCTCCTCGTCGCCGTCCCAGAGACCCCTGAGGGTGATCTTCTCGCCCTCGTTCACCTCGGTCCACAGCGTCTTGCCGAGACGGCCGGTATTGTTGGCGATCAGACCGGACGCCGCGCCGAGGATATGGGGGGTGGAGCGGTAGTTCTGTTCCAGCCGGATGATGCGGGCGCCCTCGAAGTCCTTCTCGAAGCGCAGGATGTTGCCGACCTCGGCTCCGCGCCAGCCGTAGATCGACTGGTCGTCGTCGCCCACGCAGGCGATGTTGCGCGAGCCCTGCGCCAGCAGGCGCAGCCAGAGGTACTGGGACACGTTGGTGTCCTGGTATTCGTCGACCAGGATGTAACGGAACTTGCGCTGCCATTCCGCCAGCACGTCGGCATGGGCCTGGAACAGCGTGGTGACGTGCAGCAGGAGATCGCCGAAGTCGCAGGCGTTCAGCGTGGCGAGCCGGCCCTGATAGGTGCGGTAGAGACCGACGCCCTTGCCGTCGAAGGCGCGGGCGGCCTCCGCCGCCGGCACCTTGTCGGGCGTCAGGCCCTTGTCCTTCCAGCGGTCGATCACGGCGGCGAGAGCGCGCGGGGGCCAACGCTTTTCGTCCATCCCCTCCGCCTGCAGGATCTGCTTCAGCAGGCGGAGCTGGTCGTCGGTATCGAGAATGGTGAAGTTCGGCTTCAGGCCCACGGCCTCGGCATGCCGGCGCAGCATGCGGGCCGCGATCGAATGGAAGGTGCCGAGCCACATGCCTTCCACCGCCGCGCCGATGATGGCGCCCACGCGTTCGCGCATCTCGCGCGCCGCCTTGTTGGTGAAGGTGACCGCCAGGATCTGCGAGGGGTAGGCGAGCCGCCGGTCGAGGATATAGGCGAGCCGGGTGGTGAGGACGCGCGTCTTGCCCGTGCCGGCGCCGGCCAGAACCAGGACCGGCCCCTCGGTCGCCTCCACCGCCTCGCGCTGGACGGGATTGAGGCCGGCGACATAGGGGGGTGGCGCGACAGGCCGCCCGCCGGTCCGGTCCGGACCGGCATGGCCCAGGGGTGGCGCCTCCAGCGCGGAAAGGTCGAAGGGATCGCTCATGAGAACAATATAGGACTGATTCGGGCGGTCGTATGGCTGTACTCGTCTGCCGTTGGTGCCGGCGGCGAAGCCGAAGAGGCAACGGGCCCCGATGACCTATGTCAAGGCAATCGGCGGCAGAACGTCGGAAGGATGCCAAGTGGCGCAACCCACTGGCCCGGTGCATGACCCGCAGACGATTCCTGGCGTTTCTCCTTTTCCTCGTGTCCGCCGCGGGCGTGGGCGCGGCGACCTGGGCGCAGTTTTTTCGTCCCCTGGAGGTCGCGGTGATCGCGGTCGAGCACAATGTGCCGATCCAGGTCTTCGGCCTGGGGACCGTCGAGGCACGGGTGCTGTCGCGCGTTGGGCTCGAGGTGAGCGGTACGCTGATCGAACTGCACGCGGATTTCGGCGATCGCGTGGCGGCCGGCACATTGCTCGCGCGGCTGAGCAGCCGGGAGCAGGAGGCGCGGCTGGCGCAGGCGCGGGCCGCGGTCGTCCAGGCCGAGAGCGCGATCCGCCAGGCGCTGGCCGGGATAGAGCACGCTCAGGCCGTGGTTACGCAGAAGGCGCAGGTCAACGACCGGCGCCAGCAACTTGTGCAGCGTGGCAATGTATCGACGGAAGCGGCCGAAGACGCCCGCGCCGCCTATGACATCGCCCGGGCCGATCTCACGCAGGCGAGAAGCGCGGTCGAGACGGCGCGCGCCAATCTGGAACAGACGAGGGCGGCGGCGGCCTTCGAGGAAGCCCGGCTGGCCAAGTATGCGCTTTATTCGCCTTACGATGCCGTCGTCGTGTCGCGCAACCGCGAACTCGGAGCGATGCTCAATCCCGGCGAACAGCTCTTCACCCTAGTCGATCCGAAGACGGTCTGGGTCCTCGCCTATGTCGACGAAGCAAAGGCGGGACGGGTCGCCGTCGGGCAACGGGTCGAGATCACGCTTCGTTCATTCGCCGACCGCCGGTTCTCCGGGAGGGTCATGCGCATCGACATCGAGAGCGATCGCGTCAACGAAGAGCGAAAGGTCTACGCACGGTGCGACGATTGCCCAACGGCGTTCCATCTGGGCGAACAGGCCGAGGTCGTCATCGACATCGCCGAGCTCGCGGTGGCGCAACTCGTGCCGCAGGCGACCGTCGAGCGGCTGGAAGGGCAGCGGGGCATCGTCTGGACAGTCGAGAACGGCCGTCTCGCCCAACGCCCGGTCGTGTTCGGACAGCGTACGCTGGATGGCCGTCTCGAAATCCTGGAGGGCCTGCCGTCGGATGCATTGGTGGTGTTGCAGCCCAAGTCAGGATTTCGCGTGGGTCGACGGGCGACCGTGCCAACCGGAGGCCGGCCGTGAACCTCGCCTTCCGGGATATACGCCACAAACTCGGGCGCTTTGTCCTGACCTGCCTGGGGCTGAGTCTGTTGCTGGGCGTCGTGGTGACGATGGCCGGCATCTATCGCGGTCAGACCGCGGATGCTCTGGCGCTGGTGCGCTCGATCACAGCGGACATCTGGGTGGTTCAGGCGGACAGCCACGGCCCGTTCGCAGAATCGTCGCGGATCCCGGGCGACACGCGGGAGATGATCGCGCGGATCGGCGGCGTTCTGGAAGCCGGTTCCATCACGCTTCAGACCGTCCAGATCGGACACCAGGGACGCCGCTTGCGGCTGCAGGTCGTTGGCTTCGAACCGGGGCGGCCGGGCGAACCGGTGAAGCTGTTGGAAGGCCGTGCCATCACACGGAGCCACTACGAAATCATCGCCGATCGCCAGACCGGCCTCGCGCTCGGCGACAAGGTCGACTTCGGCCGGCGTGCCTACACCGTGGTAGGACTGACGCGGGGCAGCGTGACACTGTCCGGCGATTCCGTTGTCTACATGACCTTGAAGGACGCCCAGGACCTTCAGTTCGATCTCACGCCACCCGAGGCACGGCGCGAGATCGCGCGCGGTTCCCAGCGAACGAACACCGATATCGTCAATGCCGTGGTGGCGCGGATCTCGCCCAATATCCCGGTCGATGCCGTGGTCGCCGACGTGCGCCGCTGGAAACACCTGTCGGTGCTGAGCGCGGGACAGCAGGAAGCAATACTGGTGACGACCGTCATCGAGCGAGCGCGCCGGCAGCTTGGCCTGTTCATGGGCGTGCTGACGGTCGTCTCCGCCGTCATTATTGCCCTCATCGTCTATACGATGACGATGGAGAAACTGCGCGAGATCGCCACGCTCAAGCTGATCGGCGCGCCCGACCGCACCATCATCGGCCTGATCGTGCAGCAGGCTTTGCTCATGGGGGTGGTGGGGTTCATCGCGGGAACGACGCTGGTCGCGCTCGCCAGGGACCGGTTTCCCCGGCGCGTCGTGATGGAACCAGGCGATCTCATCACCCTTTTCGGGGTGGTCGTCCTCGTGTGCCTGCTGGCAAGCGCCCTCGGGGTGCGGGTTGCGGTGCGGGTCGACCCGGCCAGGGCGCTGGTGGGCTGATGCCGGACGGGGGCTCCGCGGATGCGCTGGTCTCGTTGCGGGGAGTCTCGAAGCATTTCGGTGAGGGTGAGGCGCGCGTCGATGCGCTCCGCGACCTGACGCTCGAAATAAGAGCAGGCGAAGTGGTGGGCCTGCTGGGGCCGAGCGGTTCGGGCAAGAGCACGCTGTTGAACGCGATCGGATGCATCGTCGAGCCGAACGAGGGTTGGATCGCGCTCGACGGCGAAGTCGTCTACGCCGACCGGTGGCGGCGCAGCGACCTGCGCCGCCTGCGGCTTGAGAAGATCGGCTTTATCTTCCAGTCCCACAACCTGCTACCGTTCCTCAACTGCGTCGACAATGTCGCGCTGGTGCTCCACCTCGCCGGGCGTTCGAAGAGCGAAGCGCAGCAGCGCGCCATTGATCTGCTGGACTATCTACAGGTAGGGCACCGTCGGCAGGCCATGCCGGCCCAGCTTTCGGGAGGCGAAGCGCAGCGCGTGGCCATCGCCCGGGCGCTGGCCAACCGGCCCCGCATCATTCTCGCCGACGAGCCGACCGCCGCGCTCGATTCGGAACGCGCCGGCATCGTGATTGACCTGCTACGCAAGCTGGCGCTCGAACAGGAGGCGGCCATCATCGCGGTCACCCATGACGAGAAGATCATCGGCCGGCTCGACCGAATTTGTCGCCTGCGCGACGGGCGGCTGATCTCGACGACGGACAATCGAAACCAGAAAATGGTAGTGTCCGAGATCGTGATGCAACCCAGAGAATGACCGGGACAATCCAAGCCGCTTCCAAGGCACGCACCCGTTCGGCGTGCCGCAGTTGGTGATAAAGGTCCTGGAAGGCGCGCGGTGGCGGAACCATATAGGATCGATAAGCGACGAGGAGGAAGCAGGCGTTCATGGGCGGTTCCGAGGCGCGTGTCCCCGCAAGCAAGACCGGGACGGCGGTCGAGCAGTTCCTGCGGAAGATGACGGCGACGCCGAAACGCGGCGCCGGCGGGCCCGGCCGCCTGTTGTTCGGCATGGATGCGACGGCGAGCCGCCAGCCGACCTGGGAGCAGGCGGCGCGCATCCAGACCGAGATGTTCACCGAGGCCGCCCGCCACGGCGGGCTCGAGATCCAGCTCTGCTTCTTCCGTGGGTTCGGCGAGTGCCGCGCCTCGTCCTGGATCACCGACCCAGAGACGCTGGCGCGCCGGATGGCGACGGTCACCTGTCTCGCCGGGCATACCCAGATCGCGAAAGTCCTGAGCCATGCGATCGAGGAGACGAAGCGGCGCAAGGTCGATGCGCTGGTCTATGTGGGTGATTGCATGGAGGAGGCGGTCGACGATCTCGGCCGCCTGGCCGGGGAACTCGGCCTCCTCGGCGTGCCGGTGTTTCTCTTCCAGGAGGGGCACGATCCGATCGCCTCGCGCGCCTTCGGCCAGATCGCCAAGCTGACCCGCGGCGCCCACCTCAATTTCGATGCGGCCAGTCCCCAGGCGCTGCGCGACCTGCTGAAGGCGGTCGCGGTCTTCGCCGCCGGCGGACGGCTGGCGCTCAGCGACTACGCGGGCCGCGCGAAGGGCGAGGTGCTGCGGCTGTCGCGGCAGATGGGCTGAATGCCATGGGCGTCGCGATCACGATCGGCACGCTGGTGATCCTGGGCGGGGGGGCGTGGCTTTTCCTGCGCCTGCCGCCCGCGGTGATCGGCCGCTGGCTTCGCTTCATCGCCTTCGGCCTGGCGGGCCTCGGCGCGCTCTTTCTCTTCGTGCGCGGACGGCCCGATCTCGCGTTCCTGTTTCTCGGCCTCATCCCGCTGATCCGGCGCTTCCTGCCCGTCCCGGGTTTCGGGTCGGTCGGGGGCGGATCGGCCGGTTCCTCGCCGCCGCCCTCCAAGGTCTCGACGGCCTGGCTCGACATGACGCTCGATACCGGCTCGGGTGCGGTGGCGGGCGAGGTGCTGCAGGGCCGTTTCCGCGGTCGCCGCCTCGCCGACCTCACGTTGGAGGACCTGCTCGCGCTCCGTGCGGAATGCGCTCACGACGAACAGTCGGTGAGCCTGATCGAGGCTTTCCTGGACCGAACCCATGGACCCGAGTGGCGTGCGGGAGCGCAAGGGGCGGAGACCGCCGATCCTGCAGGGTCGCGCACCGAGCAAGGCAGGATGACCGAAGCGCTCGCCCTCTCGATCCTGGGCCTCGAGGCCGGCGCCGATGTGGCTGCGATCAAGGCCGCGCATCATCGACTGATGAAGAAGATGCATCCCGACCAGGGCGGCAGCGGCTATCTCGCCGCCGAGATCAACGCGGCGAAGGATTTCCTGCTGGGGAAGAGGGGCGGGTGACGCGCCGCCGCACCATCAGTCGCGGGTAGGTGGTCGGGGATCAAGCCGCTGCCGTGACGGCTGGAGACCGAGGCGAGGGCCGCCCCGATTACGGTCACCGGCGCGGATCCCCATCAGAGCGAAATCCCGATCGTGGACAGGAAGCCGAGATAGAGGGACGCCTCCGTCAAGGCGTTGGTGTCCCGCGTCAGCAACCCACGATGCCGCCCCCCAAAGTCCCGAACTGGAGAAGCGCGGAACAGGCCTATGAGCGGCGCGTTTTTGCCGTATCGACGCGAAAGCGTCATGTTCCCTCCGGGCTGCTGCGGCCAATCGCTTCCTTGCCCGCCCGGAAGCCACCCGACTAGGGTCGCGCCACCTTCCGCCGACCGGATTCCCTGATGGCAGACAGTATCGATGCGTGGACGCTTCTGGCCGCCGCCCTGCTCGGCCTGGTCGAGGGGCTGACCGAGTTTCTACCGGTATCGTCCACCGGACACCTCATCCTCCTGATCGACCTCATCGGCTTCAAGGGCCCGCCGGGCAAGGTGTTCGAGATCGTCATCCAGTTCGGCGCCATCCTCGCCGTCCTGTGGCTGTACCGGGCGAAGTTCCTGAGTGTGCTGGCGGGCCTGTTCTCGGGTGACGCCCGCGCGCGTGGGTTCACCATCGGCATCCTGGCGGCGCTGATTCCGGCACTGGTACTGGGTGCGTTGTTCGGATCGAAGATAAAGGACCTCCTGTTCTCGCCCTGGGTGGTCTCGACCACGCTGGTGCTCGGCGGTCTCGCCATCCTGCTGATCGAACGGATCAAGCCCGCGCCGCGACATCACGATGTCGACACCTTCTCGCCCTGGCTCGCGGTTCGCATCGGCCTCTGCCAGGCGGTGGCGATGATCCCCGGCGTATCGCGCTCGGGAGCGACCATCATGGGCTCGCTGATGCTGGGCGTGGACCGCAAGGCGGCGACGGAATTCTCCTTTTTCCTGGCGGTGCCCACGATGCTCGCCGCCTGCGTGTACGATCTGTACAAGAACCGAGCCAGTCTCGATCTCGATGGCGCCGCCGTCATCGGGGTCGGTTTCGTCGTCGCCTTCCTGGCTGCGCTCCTGGTGGTACGGGCGGCGGTCGGGTTCATCTCCCGGCACGGGTTCGCCCCCTTCGCCTGGTACCGGATCGCGATCGGAGGGATCATGTTCGCCGTTCTCGCGATGCGCTAGGCTGCCGGCTCCTGTCGGGGGTCGAGCCATGCTGCCCTTCCTGCTCTTCGTCGTCGGCGGCACGGCCGTGATGGTCGGCATCGGGGCCATCGGCTCGAGCGTCCTGATCAAGGACCTGCAGATGGCCCAGTTCGGCATGCAGCTCCTGGTGAGCGGCGCCATACTCTGCGGCCTCGGCAAGGTGATCACCGCACTGGAGACGTTGACCGCGATCCGCCGGAACGAACTGCCGCCGCGCGATGGCGAATGAGTGATGTAGAGGGGGTCTAGAGTTTTCCTTCTCCCCGGCGGAGAAGGTGCCCGAAGGGAGGATGAGGGGAGCCCTCTCCGGTTGGCGTGCCCCTCATCCGACGGCTTCGCCGCCCCTTCTCCACAAGGGAAAAGGGGCGGGCTTTTGTCAGCCTACCGTCTCTTCCGCCGTGGTGTCGGCTTCCGGATCCTCTGCCTTCGGCGGCAGGTCGGAGCCCTCGATGTCGAAGGCGAGCTTGCCGTTCTCCACCCGCACCTTCACGTGTCCGCCCTTCACAAGGCGGCCGAACAGGAGTTCGTCGGCGAGCGCCTTCTTGATGTGCTCCTGGATCACGCGGGCCAGCGGACGGGCGCCGAACGCCTTGTCGTAGCCTCTTTCGGCGAGCCAGGTCCGGGCCTCGTCGGTGAGTGCGATGGTGACGTTGCGGTCCGACAGCTGGGCCTCGAGCTGCAGCACGAACTTGTCGACCACGCGGGCGATGACGTCCGGCGACAGCGCGTCGAAGGCGATCACCGCGTCCAGCCGGTTGCGGAATTCCGGCGTGAACAGGCGCTTGATCGCTTCCTCGTCCTCGCCGTCCTTCAGGCCGCGGCCGAATCCGATGGCGCTCTTCGCGGCTTCGGAGGCGCCCGCATTGGTGGTCATGATGAGGACGACATTGCGGAAGTCGACCGTCTTGCCGTGGTGGTCGGTCAGCTTCCCGTGATCCATGACCTGCAGCAGGATGTTGAACAGGTCGGGATGCGCCTTCTCGATCTCGTCGAGCAGCAGAACGCAATGCGGATGCTGGTCGATCTTGTCGGTCAGCTGGCCGCCCTGGTCGAAGCCGACATAGCCGGGCGGGGCGCCGATCAGGCGCGAGACCGCGTGCCGCTCCATGTATTCCGACATGTCGAAGCGGATCAGCTCCATGCCCATGGTCACGGCGAGCTGGCGGGCGGCCTCCGTCTTGCCGACGCCGGTCGGGCCGGAGAAGAGATAGCAGCCGATCGGCTTCTCGGGCTCGCGCAGGCCCGCCCGGGCGAGCTTCACCGCGGCGGAGAGCGCTTCCAGCGCCTTGTCCTGCCCGAACACGGCCTGCTTCAGGTCGGTCTCGATCGTGCGCAGCGCCTCCGTGTCGCGCTTGGAGACGCTCTTGGGCGGGATCCGGGCGATCTTCGCCACGATGCCTTCGATCTCCTTCACGCTGATGGTCTTCCGCCGGCGGCTCTCCGGCTTCAGCATCTCCGCCGCGCCCACCTCGTCGATCACGTCGATCGCCTTGTCGGGCAGCTTGCGGTCGTTGATGTACTTCGCCGAGAGCTCCACCGCGGCGCGGATCGCCTCGCCGGTGTAGCGGACCTTGTGGAACTCCTCGTAATAGGGCTTCAGGCCGCGGACGATCTTGATCGCGTCCTCTATCGTCGGCTCGTTCACGTCGATCTTCTGGAACCGGCGCAGCAGGGCGCGGTCCTTCTCGATATAGGAGCGGAACTCCTTGTAGGTGGTCGAGCCGATGCAGCGGATGGCGCCCGAAGCCAGCGCCGGCTTGAGCAGGTTCGAGGCATCCATGGCGCCGCCGGAGGTGGCGCCGGCGCCGATCACCGTGTGGATCTCGTCGATGAAGAGGATGGCGCCCTTGATCGCCTCGAGTTCGGTGACGACTGCCTTCAGCCGCTCCTCGAAATCGCCGCGATAGCGCGTGCCGGCCAGCAGCGAACCCATGTCGAGGGCGTAGATGACGGCATTCTTCAGCACCTCGGGCACTTCGCCGAGCACGATGCGGCGGCCGAGGCCTTCGGCGATCGCGGTCTTGCCGACGCCGGGATCACCCACGAAGAGCGGGTTGTTCTTCGAGCGGCGGCAGAGGATCTGGATCGTGCGCTCGATCTCCTGGTCGCGGCCGATCAGGGGATCGATCTTGCCGGCCTTGGCCTTCTCATTGAGGTTGACGCAGTAGTTGGCGAGCGCGTCCTGGTTCTTCTGCTGGCCCTGGCCGTTCTGGCCGCCCTGGCCCGAGGCCGGCTTTTCTCCGCCGCCCGCATTGCCCGCGGGACCCTCGTTCTCGACGCCCCGCACGGGGCGCGTCTCGCCGCGGCCGGGCGATTTCGCGATCCCGTGGCTGATGAAGCTGATCGCATCCAGCCGGGACATGTCCTGCTCCTGCAGGAAATAGACGGCATGGCTCTCGCGTTCGGAGAAGATGGCGACCAGCACGTTCGCGCCGGTCACTTCCTCGCGGCCCGACGACTGCACATGGAAGAGGGCGCGCTGCACGGCCCGCTGGAAGGAGAGCGTGGGCTTCGCCTCCTCGCGCCGGTCGAGCGCCAGGTCGCGCAGGTCCTCGTCCACGAACTTGGTGACGCGGGTGCGCAGGCGTTCGATGTCGACGTTGCAGGCCTTGAGCACGGCGACGGCGTCGGTGTCGTCGACGAGCGCGAGGAGCAGGTGCTCCAGGGTCGCGAACTCATGCCGCCGCGCGGTGGCGAGAGCGAGCGCCCGATGAAGGGTCTGTTCCAGGTTGCGGGAAAATCCGGGCAAGCGGGCCACTCCTCAGACGCTGAAGGACAGGGGTAGGCGGGTCTTCTATTCGCGCTCCATCGTGCATTGCAGCGGGTGCTGGTTCTGGCGCGCGAGGTCGATCACCTGGGCCACCTTGGTCTCGGCCACCTCGTAGGTGAAGACGCCGCAGACGCCGATGCCCTTCTGATGAACGTGCAGCATGATCTCGGTGGCCTCGTCGCGGTTCTTGTTGAAGAACCGTTCGAGCACGTGGACCACGAATTCCATGGGGGTGTAGTCGTCGTTCAGCAGCAGCACCTTGTAGAGGGGCGGCTTCTTCGTCTTCGGGCGCGTGCGGGTGACGACACCCGTCCCCGTTCCCGTATCACCGTCGCGTCTTTCCTCGCTCATCCCGACGAACCCTGACGACTGCTCCCGAACCGGCAGAATGCCGGTCCCCAGAATATCGGACAAACCCTACCGATTGCCATACCCACTCGTGCGGCGGGGGCCGAAAGCAAAAGGAGCCCGGCCTGCCGGCCGGGCTCCTGATGCCACCACTATCGAGAGAGGAGGAAACTCCGGACCACTCCAGACGTAATATCCCACCAGCCGGAATCAAGCCGGCGTTCAGGCCGCCATCGGCTTGCCGAACTTCTCGACCGCCAGCTTGAAGCGGGCGCCGATCGGCTCGAAGGCTTCCTGGGAGATCTTCTGGCTGAGCTCGCCGAACTTGGTCGCTTCCTTCACATAGGTCTCGACCGTGTCCTTGAAGAAGCCGGTCTGCAGATCGACCAGTTCCTTCAGCGTCTTGCAGGTCATCGCGGCCTTCGCGGCGGCGACGGTGCTGTCGAGCTGGGCCTTGGAGAAGGCGAGCACCTCGGCGTTCAGGGCCTCGACCGCCTTGGCGGTCTTGGTCGAGGTCTGTACGACGAGTTCGACCGTCTCCTGATTGAACTGGGCCACGTCGGCGAAGCTCTTCGTCGCCGCCTCGAACTTCTCCTTGCCGAGGGAGAAGGCCTTGGCGGCTGCCTCTTCGCCGGCCTTCATGGCGGCGTTGATGGCTTCCTTGCCGACTTCCTGGGCCTCGGTCGCGATCTTGGTCGTTTCGGCCTTCACCTTGCTAGCCATGGTCCTGCAGTCTCCGCGTCTGTTGAATGAACTGGGGAAAAATCCGGGCCGCCCGCATGTTGCGCTGCAGCATGATGAGGATTTAAGCATTCGCGCCCAAGGCGTCAAGCCCTCATTGCTGCACTGCACCAGAAAAAAAGCCCGGCGTCTCGCCGGGCTCTTCATGGACTGCTGCGACGCAGCGCGATCGGGCGTCCTCAGGCGGTCAGCGGGCGCACCATCTTGTCCACCGTCGCCTGCACGCGCGCGGTGATCGGTTCGGCGGTGTGCTGCGCGAGGCGGGCGCCGATCTCGCCGACCTTGGTCGACTGGGCGAGGAAGGCGTCCAGCGTGGACTGGGCGAAGGCCGACTGCGCGGCGAAGAACTCCTGCGGGCTGCGCGCCGTCATCAGCGTCTTGACGGCCGCGACGCCGTTGTCGACCTGCGCCTTGCCGAAGCTCAGGATCTCCGCGCTCAGTTCCTCGACACCCTCGGCGGCGACGGTGGCGGAAGCGACCAGCGCCTCGACCGTCTCGCGGCCGAAGGCCTGGACCTCGTCGACGCTCTTGGTGGCGGCGGAAAACCGGGTCTGGCCGAAAGCCATTGCCTGCTGGGCGGCATCCATGCCGGCCTTGGCGAAGAAGTCGAAGCCCTGCGGGAAGGTGTTGGTCATCAAAGGCATCTCCTGTCGCGCGACCGCTGCGGGCGGCCACTTATGTTGCGGTGCACAAATGGTGATATGCGCGCTCCCGCGCGGCTTGTCAATGCCTAGCCGCAGAAATTTGTGCGGCGCAACATAGATATGCGTCAGCCGCCGATCCGCGGTCCCACGGGAATGCCGGTCTCGGATATCTGAAGCTGGAAGTGGGGATGCTGGGTGATGGGGTCGTAGTCGCGGAACGGACCTTGCGGCGGGTTCGCGGCGCGGCGGAACGGCACCTCGGTCAGATCCTGACGCAACAGCGGGGCGACGAAGGGCAGCGCGTTGACGTCGCTCTCGTCCGTGGTCCAGGCGGCGAAGCGGTACCGGCCGGACCGGCATTCGGCCGCCACCCAATAGTAGCCGTCGGATCGCAGGAAACCCCGCGGCTTCAGCCGGGGCCCGGCATGGGCCCGGTCGAAAGCGGCCTGCAGGTCGGCGAACGCGGCGGGGTCGAGCGCGGTGTCGACATGCGGTCCACGCCAGATGCCGAAAGGGTCGAGCACGTCGATGCTGGCGATGTTGCCCTGACCGACCACCCGGGATTCCTGGCGGGCACCCTGTGGCGTGGCCGTGACGTCGTAGGTCCGAACCTGCTCCTGCCACACCCCGTTGTAGACGAAGCGCATTCGGTCGGGTGCACCCGCGACGCAGCCGGCGCGGATGTCGTCGGCGCCGAGATAGCTGTACCATTTGAAGCTGCGCGTGATCGGATTGTCCTCCGGCCCGCCCGAGGCGCAGGCGGAAAGAACGACGGCGGCGAGAAGGGAGAACTGCTGGCGGGCTCGTCCGGTCATGGCGCATGTCTCTCGTGAACGCGGGCGTCACTCTTAGCGCAAATGCGACGGTTCAACGGCGGCCAAAGAACGTCGTTCCCGGGGCCGATTTGCGTCATGCGAATCTTGAGCAAAACATTAATAGAATTGAGCATACTTTGCTGGACACGAGACTCCGGCGACAATATGGTCGATCGATCCGCGATTGTGGTGCCGTTGATTTCGGCGGGCTCGATCGCAGCACGGGTATTCACGAAGGGGGTTCGACGGCATGGCACGGATCGTCGCGGTTTTAACGATCTTGTTCTTTGCCATTTCGTCGGCGGGGGCGAAACCCAAGCAGGCCTCCAGCGGCGTGGACAACCGTACGGCTTCGATTCTGGTGGATGCCGCCTCCGGCGCCATATTGCATCAGGCGAATGCGGATGCCCTGCGCTATCCCGCCTCGCTCACGAAGATCATGACCCTCTACATGGTCTTCGATGCCCTTGACGACGGCCTGCTCCGGCTTGATCAGCGGATCAAGACCTCGCCTCTCGCCGCGCGCCAGCAGCCTTCGAAGCTCGGCCTCGCGGCCGGCGAGACGATCAGAGTGGAAGACGCCATCCTCGGGCTGGTCACCAAATCGGCCAATGACGCGTCCGTCGTGCTGGCGGAAGCCGTGGCCGGTTCGGAAGCCGAGTTCGCGCTGAGGATGACCGCCAAGGCGCGCGCGCTCGGCATGACCCGTACCACCTTCCGCAACGCCTCCGGACTGCCGGATCGCCTGCAGCAGACGACGGCACGCGACATGGCGACTTTGGCCCTCGCCATGCTGCGCGACCACAAGCGCCGCTACGGCTATTTCTCCCGCTCCGAGTTCACCTATGACGGCGCGGTGCATGCGAACCACAACCGGCTTCTGAACGCCTACGAGGGCATGGACGGGATCAAGACCGGCTTCATCAATGCCAGCGGCTTCAACCTGGTGGCCTCCGCCACCCGCGACGGCCGGCGCTTGGTCGGTGTGGTGTTCGGCGGCAACACCGCCGCGCTGCGCGACCGGGAGATGGTCCGGCTCATGGATGCCGGCTTCAACGGCCGTCCCTTCGCCTCTCCGCCGGCGACGCTGATGGTGAAGAACGGCGAGACCGAAGAGGGGGGCGTGGGCAAGGGTGTCAAGCGGGCCCTGCAGGCGCTCAATCCGGTCTCTACCGCGCATGCCGCGACCGGCGAGCGCGGGTCGGGGTACGGCGTGCAGGTCGGCGCCTTCGCCCGGTCGCAGGCGGCGGAGAGCGAGGCGAAGCGGGCGGCCAAGCTGGTCCCCGCGCTGTCGGACAATCAGATCGTGGTCGACCGGACCGACAGCAAGAGCAAGCTCTATCGCGCCCGTATCGGCGGCCTGTCGCAGCAGGAAGCTCAGAACGCCTGCAAGGCGCTCAAGACGAAGGGCGTCGATTGCCTGGTCGTCACCCTCTGATCCCGACGCGCTAAAGGGCGGCGGCGATCCCCGCCGCCACTTCCGCATTCGAAATGGCGAGGCCGCGGTTCACGGCGACACTCGCTCCCCCCGAAAGGCGGGCGAGCGCGCCGAGGAGATGCGGCGTCACCGCTCCCCCGCGGATGCCGGCCGCCTTGGCCTCCGCGAGCGCGGTGGCGATCCACGCCTCGAGCTGCGCGCGCGGCACCGCGAGTGCGGCCGGCGGCGGATTGCACACGATGAGCGCGCCGGGCAGCCCCAACTCCAGATGAGCTCGGACCACGGCGGCAAGTTCGGTCGGGTGGTCGGTCGAGAAGGGCAGCGGCAGCCCGCTTTCCGGCGTATGGAAGGCCGGGAACTGCCGCGTCCGGAAGCCGATCAGCCCAACACCGTAGGTCTCCAACGTTTCGAGCGTGGCAGGCAGATCCAGGATCGACTTTGCGCCCGACGTGACCACCGCGATCGGCGTGCGTGACAGTTCCAGAAGATCCGCCGATACGTCCAGCGGGGCGTCCACCTCTTCGAAGCGCCGGTGAACGCCGCCGATGCCGCCGGTGGCGAAGACGCGGATGCCGACCCGTGCCGCGATATGGGCCGTCGCCGCGACGGTCGTCCCCGCGGTGCGGCCCGATGCCAGAAGCGGGCCGAGGTCGCGCGTTGAGCATTTCGGAATCCCCGGCTCGGCCGCAAGGCGACGGATGTCGGCCTCCGCAAGACCGACCCTTATGCGTCCGTCCAGAAGAGCGATCATGGCCGGGACGGCGCCGGCGGACCTCACCGCCTCCGCCAGCGCCCCGGCCAAGGCCAGGTTATCGGGATGGGGAAAGCCATGGGCGATGATGCTGGACTCGAGCGCGACCACGGGCGCCTTGCGGTCCAGCGCACTCGCGACGTCAGGTGCTAGGGAGAGGTAGGGGGCCGGGATCATTGCGCCAGCATATCCTTCTCGTCACGGCGCGCCGCAGCTATCATGCACATCATGGAGGAGACGAAGAAAGGCGGCGGGGTCGCCGAACCGCCGACGCTGTTCCGTCTGGTCGTGACGGTCCTGCTTCCATTCGGGTTGGGCTTCTTCCTCTCTTATCTCTACCGCACCGTCACCGCGGTCATCGCGCCGAACCTGATCGCCGAAGTCGGGCTCGTTGCGACCGACCTCGGCCTGCTCGCCTCGGCCTACTTCCTGACCTACGCGGCCATGCAGCTTCCGCTCGGCCTGGGTCTGGATCGATTTGGTCCCCGGCGCATGCAGGCGGGCCTGATCCTCATATCCGCCCTGGGCGCGCTTTGCTTCGCCCTCGCCACGTCACGTGACGGCCTGGCGCTGGCCCGCGCCCTGATCGGCGTCGGGGTCTGTGGGGGGCTGATGGCCTCGCTCAAGGCGATCACCCTATGGTTTCCGCAGGCTCGCTGGCCGCTGATCAACGGCATCTTCATGACCATGGGCGGCATGGGGGCCCTGGTCGCGACGGAACCGGTGGAACTGCTCCTGCACGGCATGACGTGGCGGCAGCTCTTCTTCGGCCTCGCCGCGCTGAGCGTGGTTACCTCGGCGACGATCTTCTTCGTCGTGCCGGAGAAGGAGCGGTCCGCGCCGGCCACGGGTTTGCGTCAGCAGCTCGACGGACTGATCCACATATACAAGGACGCCTTCTTCTGGCGCATCGCGCCCCTGGCCTTCCTGACGATGGGGCCGGGCATGGCGATCCAGGGTCTGTGGGCGGGGCCCTGGCTGCGCGACGTGGCCCTGCTGGAGAGGGCGGACGTCGCGCGCGAACTGTTCATCCTCGCCTCGGCGCTGACGGCGGGATTTTTCGTCAACGGCCTGTTTGCCGATCTGATGAGCCGGGTCGGCGTCAGCCTGCTCATGTCCATGCGCATCGGTCTGGGTGCCGTGCTGTGCATCAATGGCGTGATCGCGTTCCAGCTGTTCCCGCAGTCGAGCCTGCCGTGGATCCTGTTCGGTCTGATCGGCAATGCGGCCGCCTTCGCCTTTCCGATCCTCTCGGGGCACTTCCCGCCGGAATACTCGGGCCGGTCGAATACCGCGCTCAACGTGTTCGTCTTCGGCAGCGCCTTCCTGGCCCAGTTCGCCGTCGGCTGGATTCTGGACTTCTGGCAGCCCATCGGCGGCCACTATCCGCCCGAAGGCTACAAGGCGGCCTTCGGGGCGATCCTGGCCCTGCAGGTGCTGGCGCTGCTGTGGTCGTTAGTGCCCGTGCGGCGTTGAGCCTTCGGGGAGGTCGAGGCCGCTCGCCTTCAACTGTTCCGCCAGCGCGGCCTTCAGCCGGGCCAGGCCATCCTCGGTCCTGGATTCGCAGCGCGCCACCAGCACCGCCTGGGTGTTCGATGCGCGCAGCAGCCACCAGCCGTCGGCGGAGTTGACCCGCACGCCGTCGACCGCCTGGACATCGGCCCCCGCTTTCGCCAAGCGGCCGGCCACTTCCTTTACCACCTGGAACTTGCGATCCTCGTCGCAGTCGAAACGCAGTTCCGGCGTGTTCACGAACTTGGGCAGCTTCCGCCGGAACTCCGCTGCCGAGAATGCGGCGCGGGCGATGATGCTGGCGAAACGCACTGCGACGTAGAGGCCGTCGTCGTGGCCATAGAACTTGTGGCCGTAGAAGATGTGGCCGCTCATCTCGCCTGCCAGTGGACTGCCGATCTCGGCCATCTTCGCCTTGATGAGCGAGTGACCGGTCTTCCACATCAGAGGCTTGCCGCCCAGGCGGGCGACTTCGTCGAACAGCACCTGGCTCGCCTTGACGTCGGCGATGATGGTGGCGCCGGGCTGTTCGGCGAGCACTTCGGTCGCGAGCAGGGCGAGTATCTGGTCGCCCCAGAGTATTCCACCCTCGCCATCGACGACGCCGATCCGGTCGCCGTCTCCGTCGAAGGCGAATCCTATGTCGCAACCGTTCTTCTTCACCGCTTCCTGCAGCTGTACCAGGTTCTCCGGAACCGTCGGGTCCGGGTGGTGATTTGGGAAGGTTCCATCGACCTCCTCGTTGAGGAGGATGTGCCTGCCGGGGAGCTTCTTCGCCAGCGCCGCCATCGCGGGTCCGGGCGCGCCGTTTCCGGCATCCCAGGCGATGGTCAGGTCCTTGCCCGGCAGGTAGTCGCGCACGAGGCGGTCGATATAGGCGTCGAACACCGACTGCTCGCGCACCGAACCCTTGCCGGTCGCGAAGGCGCCGGCGGCCGCGATGCTCCCGATCTCGCGGATGTCCTCCCCGAAGAAGGGCTTCTTGCCCAGCATCATCTTGAAGCCGTTGTGGGTCGGGGGATTGTGCGAGCCGGTTATCATGATCCCGGCGTCGGCCGCGAGGTGATGCACCGCGAAATAGAGCATTGGGGTCGGACCCAGCCCCACACGCACGGCATCGATACCCGCCGCGGTCAAACCCCTGACCACCGCCGCTTCCAGCGAAGGCGAGGAAAGGCGCCCGTCACGCGCCACCGCCACGGTCCTGCCGCCGGACCTCAGCACGATCGTGCCGAAAGCCCGTCCGATCGCTTCCGCATCCGCATCGCCGAGCGTCTCGCCGATGATGCCGCGGATGTCGTACTCGCGCAGGACCGTATGGTGGAACGTGTGGGGCTGATTCATTTCGTGGCACCGACGGGGGGAAGGTAGGGGCGACCAATGCAGTGGTATTCAAACCCGGCCTCGGCCATGTCGACGGGCTTGTAGACGTTGCGGAAGTCGACCATGAGCGGCCGCTTCGCCAGGGTTTTCACCCGGTCCAGGTTGAGCGCACGGAACTGGTTCCACTCGGTCACGATCGCGATGGCATCGGCGCCCCTGATGGCGTCGTAGGCATCCTCGCAATAGGTGATGTGGGGCATCAGCTTGCGGGCCTCCTTCATGCCTTCCGGATCATAGGCCCGGACGACCGCGCCCTTGCCGACGAGGACCGGAATGATGTCGAGGCTGGGGCTCTCGCGCATGTCGTCGGTATTGGGTTTGAAGGTCAAACCCAATACGGCGATGGTCTTGCCCGCCACGTTGCCGTCGAAGATATCGATGATGCGTTCGGCCATCTCGCGCTTGCGCGCATCGTTGATGGCGACCACCTCCTCGACGATGCGGATCGGCGCACCGACCTTGCGGGCGGTGCCGACGAGAGCCCGCGTGTCCTTGGGGAAGCAGGAGCCGCCATAGCCGGGCCCGGCATGCAGGAACTTTTTCCCGATCCGACCGTCCAGGCCGATGCCGCGCGCGACATCGTCCACGTTGGCGCCCACCTTTTCGCAGAGATTTGCGATCTCGTTGATGAAGGTGATCTTGGTGGCGAGGAAGGTGTTGGCCGCGTACTTGATCAGTTCCGACGTCTCGAGCGCCGTGAACAGCACCGGCGTCTCGAGAAGGAAGAGCGGGCGGTACAGGTTCCGCATGACCGTCTTGGCGCGCTCCGTCTCGGCACCGACGACGACGCGGTCGGGCCGCATGAAATCCTCGATCGCCGAGCCTTCGCGCAGGAACTCCGGGTTCGAGGCGATGTCCAGGCCGAGCTTCGGATTCACCTCGTCCAGGATGCGCTTCACCTCGCGGCCGGTGCCGACCGGTACAGTCGATTTGGTGACGATGACCGCATAGTGGTCGAGGGCTTCGGCGATCTCCCTGGCTGCGGCGTAGACATAAGTGAGGTCGGCCTCGCCGTCACCGCGGCGCGACGGCGTGCCGACGGCGATGAAAACGGCTTCCGCCTTCTTGATCGCCTGCGCCAAGTCGGTGGTGAAGGAGAGCCGTCCGGCCGCGACGTTTCGCGCCACCAGCGTATCGAGGCCCGGTTCGTAGATCGGGATCTCGCCCCGCTTCAGGCTCTCGATCTTGCCAGCATCCTTGTCGACGCAGACGACATCATGGCCGAACTCGGAGAAACAGGCGCCGGACACCAGCCCGACATAGCCCGTTCCGATCATCACTACATCCATCTAGTCCCCCAAATTCAGTGACGCGACGCGCCGCCCGTTCACAGACCCGGCGCCAGATCCCGTATGAACTCCGCAACCTCGCCGCGCATGTCGCTGCGATCGAGGGCGAAGGCGACGTTGGCCTGCAGAAAGCCCACCTTGTCGCCGCAATCGAAGCGCTTGCCCTCGAAACGCAGGCCATGGAAGGGGTGGCTCGCGATCATCTTGGCCAAAGCGTCGGTGAGCTGAATCTCGCCTCCGGCGCCGCGTTCTCCCTTCTCCAGGTGATCGAACACCTCCGGCTGAAGGATGTAGCGGCCGATCACCGCGAGAGTGGAGGGAGCCTTGTCGACGGGAGGCTTCTCGACCATGCCCTTCACGGTGGCGAGGCGGCCGTCGTCCTGCGCGACATCGAGTATGCCGTAGCGGGAAACGTGTGGCTTCGGCACGTCCATCGCCGCAACGACCACGCCGCCGGTCTCGGCATAGGCATTGGTCATCTGCTTCAGGCAGGCGACGCGGGAAAGGATCAGGTCATCGGCGAGGAGAACCGCGAAGGGCTCGTCGCCGACCCAGTCGCGCGCGCACCACACCGCATGTCCGAGGCCGAGGGGTTCCTGCTGGCGCGTGTAGGCGATCGCACCGGGTCCAGGGACCCATTCGGTGATCGACTTCAGCACGTCCTCCTTGCCGCGCGATCCGAGCGTATGGGACAGCTCGAACGAATGGTCGAAGTGATCCTCGATCGCCGACTTGCCGCGCCCGGTGACGAAAATGAACTGTTCGATACCCGCCGCGCGAGCCTCCTCCACGGCGTATTGAATGAGCGGCTTGTCCACTACCGGCAGCATTTCCTTGGGAAGAGCCTTGGTGGCGGGGAGGAAGCGCGTTCCCATACCGCCGACGGGGAAAACTGCTTTGCGGACGGATTTTCTCATAGTGGGCCTGTCTCCGGTGAGCGAACTCGTTAACCATACGCGCTGTGTTTGTTGTGCCATGGCGGTCCGCCGCGGCGCAACCGTCGGAGAAGATCGTGAATTTTCCGTCTCCGAGCGGCGCGGCAGGGGGTATAGAGGGGCGCTTGGGTCCCTTGCTGGGCGTGGATACGGCTGCTTTGTGGCAGCCGAGGATGAAAATGATGCAGAGCCCCGGTTTTGTTCCGGCCTTTCTCGATAAAATTTTGCAGCGCACTCTTCGCGTCGGCGTGATCGGTCTCGGCTATGTCGGCCTGCCCCTGGTGCGGGCGTTCGTCGACAAGGGGTTCCCCGTCATCGGGTTCGACATCGATCCCGAAAAGGTCACCGCGCTGACCGAGGGACGCTCCTATCTGCGTCAGTTCGCCGACGGCAAGATCGCCGAGATGCGGGCCACCGGTCGATTCGAGGCGACCGCGGACTTCGACCGCCTGGGCGAGGCGGATGCGATCCTCATCTGCGTGCCCACGCCCCTGACGCGCCAGCGCGAGCCGGACATGAGCTTCGTTGAGGCGACGACCGAGGCGATCGGGAAGACGTTGCGCCCGGGTCAGCTGGTCGTGCTCGAATCCACCACCTATCCGGGCACGACCGTCGAGCTGGTGAAGCCGATCCTGGAACGCGGAGGCCTGAAGTCCGGCATCGATTTCCTGCTCGCCTTCTCGCCCGAGCGGGAGGACCCCGGCAACATCAACTTCGAGACCTCGACCATTCCGAAGGTGGTGGGAGGAGACGGGGCGGCGGCGCTCGAGGCCGCGGTCGCGCTCTATGCCGCCGCGGTGGTCAAAGTGGTGCCGGTGTCGAGCCCGGACGCGGCGGAAGCGGTTAAGATCACCGAGAACATCTTCCGCGCCGTCAACATCGCCCTGGTGAACGAACTCAAGGTCGTGTTCGAGCGGATGGGGATCGACATCTGGGAGGTGATCGAGGCGGCGAAGACCAAGCCCTTCGGCTACATGCCCTTCTATCCCGGCCCGGGGCTGGGCGGGCACTGCATCCCGATCGATCCTTTCTATCTGACGTGGAAGGCGCGCGAGTTCGACGTCGCCACGCGCTTCATCGAACTGGCGGGCGAGATCAACACCGCCATGCCTGCCTACGTCATCGAGCGCCTGTCGGAGGCGCTGAACGAGCGGTTCGGCAAGGCGCTGAAGGGCGCGCGGATCCTGCTGCTCGGCGTCGCCTACAAGAAGAATGTCGAGGATTGCCGCGAGAGCCCCGCCTTCAAGCTGATCGAGAACCTGGAGCGACGCGGCGCCATCGTCGATTTCCACGATCCGTTCGTGGCGGTGATCCCGCGCCTGCGCGAACATCCGACGCTGATCGGCCGGCGCTCCGTCGCGTGGGACCCCGTGGCATTCACGGCCTATGACGCGGCCCTGGTCTGCACGGACCACGATGCCGTCGACTACGGCGCACTGGTAGCATCGAGCCGCCTGGTGGTTGATTCGCGCAACGCCACCAAGGGTGTCACGAAGGATCGGGATCGGATCGTCAAGGCCTGATCCGGCTGGGGAGGAACGGTGATGGGGCAGGGCGTCGCGCCCTGGCGGGCGATCGCGGCTTTCGCGCTCGCCTCCGGCTTCTTCTGCTACGGCTTCATTCATCGCGTCGCGCCCAGCGTGATGGTCGGTGAGCTCATGGCGGAGTTCGCGGTCGGTGCCGCCGTGCTCGGCAATCTCGCCGCACTCTATTTCTGGGCCTATGCCGGCCTGCAGATCCCGGTCGGCGTGCTGCTCGACCGGCTCGGGCCACGGCGGCTGGTGGCCGGGGCGGCGGCGATCGCGGCGCTCGGCAGCGTCCTGTTCGGCCTGGCGGACAGTCTGGCCATCGCCGGTCTCGGACGGCTGCTGATCGGCGTCGGAGCCGCCTTCAGCTGGGTCGGCTGTCTCACCGTCGCCACCCAGATGTTCGCGCCGGCGCGCTTCCCGCTGCTGGCCGGCATCGCCCAGACGGTGGGGGTGGCAGGGGCCGTCTTCGCCCAGGTGCCGCTGGCGCTGGCGATGGAGACGCAAGGGTGGCGCGGCGTCAATTTCGGCCTGGGCGCGGTGGGCATCGCGATCGCTCTCGGCTTCTGGCTGGTCGCGCGCGACCCGGCGAAGAGCGGCGGTCCGGGGATGGGCCTGCTGGCCGGCCTCGCCCTCGTCGCCCGCAATCCGCAGACCTGGGCCTGTGCGCTGTTCAGCATGTCGCTCACCGCGCCGATCCAGGCCTTCGCCGGCCTGTGGGGCGTTCCCTACCTGCAGACCGCCTATGGCCTGGACAAGGTAGGGGCGGGCCAGGTCACGACCTTCATCTTCTACGGCTGGATCGCCGGCGCCGTCGTCTTCGGCTTAGTGATGGACCGGCTGGGGCCCCGGCGGGTGGCGGGCAGCATCGGCGCCGGGATCGCGACGGCCTCCTTTGCAGCCACCTTCTGCCTGCCCGGCCTGTCGCTCGGCGCGATCTCGGGCCTCCTCTTCCTGCACGGCCTCAGCGCCTCGGTCATGCTGACCGGCTTCGTGGTGGGCCGGGAACAGAACCCGCCGGCGGCATCCGGTGCCAGCTACGGGCTGATCAACACCCATGTGGTCGGCATCGGCGCGGTGATGCAGATCATCATCGGCGCCGTGCTCGACATGAGCTGGGGCGGCGCGATCGCGAACGGCGCCCGGGTCTACGAGCCCGATGCCTATCGCTTCGCCTTCCTCAGCCTGACGGTCCTCGGGATCGCGGGGTTCCTCGCCGGCCTCTGTTTCAAGGAACCCCGGCGGTCCTGAGGGTCAGGCGCTCACCCGGTTCAGGCGCCCTCGGCCACGATGCGATCGTAGGCGGGGAGTGTCAGGAACTCGTTGAAGCGCGGGGCCGCGATCAGGTCGTCGAGCAGCTTGGCGGCATCCTCATAGCGGCCCGCCTTGTAGCGGTTGTCGCCGACTTGCGCCTTCGTCTTCTCCAGTTCCTCCCGGATCACCCGGCGGCAGAGCGGCAGGTCGATCAGCCGGCCATCGGCCAGCTTCGTCTTGTGGCGGACCCACTGCCAGACCTGGGCGCGGGAAATCTCGGCGGTCGCGGCATCCTCCATCAGGTTGTAGAGCGGCACACAGCCGACACCGCGCAGCCAGGCTTCGACATAGCCGATCCCGACATTGATGTTCTGGCGCAGGCCGGCCTCGGTGATCTCGCCGGTCGGCATCTCGATGAGGTCGGCGGGGGTGACGGTCACGTCCTCGCGCTTGCGGTCGATCTGGTTCGCCGTCTTCATCACGGCATCGAATTCCGCCTGGGCGATGGGCACCAGGCCCGGATGGGCCACCCACGTGCCGTCATGCCCGTCGCCGGCCTCGCGCTTCTTGTCGGCGCGGACCTTTTCCATGGCGGCGTCATTGGCGGCATCGTCGCCCTTGATCGGGATCTGGGCCGCCATGCCGCCCATCGCGTGCACGTTGCGGCGATGGCAGGTCTTGATGACCAGCTGGCTGTAGGAACGCAGGAAGTGCGAGGTCATGGTGACCTGGCCCCGGTCGGGCATGACCGCCCAGGGCTGCTCGCCGAACTTCTTGATGAAGCTGAAGATATAGTCCCAGCGGCCGCAGTTGAGGCCGGCCGAATGTTCGCGCAGCTCGTAGAGGATCTCGTCCATCTCGAAGGTGGCAAGGATGGTCTCGATCAGCACCGTTCCCTTGATCGTGCCCCGTGGGATGCCGAGCATGCCCTGCGCGTCGACGAAGATGTCGTTCCAGAGCCGGGCCTCGAGATGGCTTTCCATCTTCGGCAGATAGAAGTAGGGACCCGAGCCGTTCTTCAGGAGCTGCTTGGCGTTGTGGAAGAAATAGAGGGCGAAGTCGAAGATGGAGCCCGACATGGGCTGGCCATCGATCTCGACATGCCGCTCGGGCAGGTGCCAGCCGCGCGGGCGAACGAGCAGGACGGCATGCTTTTCGTTCAGCTTGTATGACTTGCCGGTGCTGGGTTCGGTGAAGTCGATCGTCCGGTTGATCGCGTCGCGCAGGTTGATCTGACCTTCGATCATGTTGGACCAGGTGGGCGTGCTCGCATCCTCGAAATCCGCCATGAAGACCTTGGCGCCGCAGTTGAGCGCATTGATGATCATCTTGCGGTCGACGGGGCCGGTGATCTCGACCCGGCGGTCGAGCAGGTCCGCCGGCAACGGCGCCACCGTCCAGTCGCCCTCGCGGATGGCCCTGGTCTCGGGCAGGAAGTCGGGCTTCTCGCCGGCATCGAGGCGGGCCTGCCGGGCCTTGCGACGCTCGAGCAGTTCCAGGCGGCGGGCGCCGAACTTCCGCTGCAGCGTCGCGGCGAAGGCCAGCGCCTCGCGCGTCAGCACGGTGTCGTAGCCCGGCTTCATCGACCCCAGAACGCGGATGCCCGGCAGATCGGTCATTCTCTTCTCCCTGTCCCCAAGACCTCGGATTGAACGGGCGCGGACCTTAGGCCGGGAGGGCCGGGCGGCGCAACGGCGCGGAGTTTAGGCCCGATGACGGCCCGCCGTCTCGCGAAAGCCGAGACCGCGGGCCGGGCCGCCCCGGGCGGGGGTAGGGGCGGTGCCTTGACCCCGGGGGTCGCCCCCCTATGCTCCGCCAAAAGGGTTCCATAGGAGGCGTGTCTTTGGCGGTCGTCGTTTCCCTCGATCGCAGCGGCGGCGGAAAGAAGGCGTCGATCGAGCCGTTGCTGTCTCTCGTACGCGACGATCTCGACCGGGTGAACACCGAGATCGTCAAGCGGATGGAGAGCCGTATCCCGCTCATCCCGCAACTCGCCGGGCATATCATCGCCTCCGGCGGCAAGCGGCTCCGCCCCCTGCTCACCCTCGCCGCGGCGAGACTCTGCGGCTATCAGGGCAGCCGGCAGATCCTGCTCGCCGCCTGCGTCGAGTTCATCCACACGGCGACGCTCCTGCATGACGATGTCGTCGATGCGAGCGCGCTTCGCCGCGGCCGGCAGACCGCCAACACGGTCTGGGGCAACGAGGCCTCCGTCCTGGTGGGCGATTTCCTGTTCACTCGCGCCTTCCAGCTGATGGTCGAGGACGGATCGCTGGAAGTGCTGCGCATCCTGTCCACCGCTTCCTCCGTGATCGCGGAGGGAGAGGTGCAGCAGCTGATGACCTCGAACGACACTTCCACGTCGGAGGACGCCTATCTCGAAGTCATCTCGGCCAAGACGGCCGCCCTCTTCGCCGCGGCCTGCCGGGTCGGTGCCGTCATCGCCGATCGGCCGCGGGCGGAATGCGAGGCGCTGGAAAGCTATGGCCGCAACCTCGGGATCGCCTTCCAGCTGATCGACGACGCGCTCGACTATTCCTCTCGCAGCGCGACGCTCGGCAAGAACGTCGGCGACGATTTCAAGGAAGGCAAGATCACGCTGCCGGTGATCCTGGCCTTTCGGCGGGGCGACGGAACCGAGCGCGGCTTCTGGAAGCGGGTCCTGGAACGGCGCGAGCAGAAGGACGGCGATCTCGAGCACGCCATCGGCCTGATGGAGAAGCACGGCACCCTGCGGGATACGGTGGAGCGGGCCCGGCACTACGGCGCCATGGCCCGCGACGCGCTGCGTCTCTTCGCGGCGGGACCGGTGCAGGACGCGCTGATCGAGACCATCGAGTTCAGCATCGAACGCGCCCATTGAAGCGCCGCGGACAATTTTGTCCGTAGCCGCGGGCGTGAGGCTGCGGACAATTTTGGCCGTAGTATCTTTCGAGAGCCGGACATTTCCGGCCGCGCGCCGAGCGTAGCGCCGCCGCGACGGATCCGGCTGACGCCCTTGACGCCGGGCCGGGACCGCCTTTCCGGCGGGAGCGGAGCGGGGCGCATGGCCGCGGATACCAGGAGAAGGGCCGGAAATAACATAAATATTTGATGTAAAAGAACATTCTGGATTTCGCACGGGATCTGCGTTCGGCCTAACTCAGCCAATTCGGGCCAATTCGAGCCAATTCCGGCCAGCGGCGAACCAGGACGACCCGTTCCGAGCCTGCTGGAGCCCGTATGCGCCGCCGCTTCGAGCCGCGGCCGGCGGCGTGCGGCACGGGTACGGCGCCGGCGTCGCACGGTCGGGCGCGGTTGTCGCTACCGGCGCGGCTCCCTCCGGACTGGCCCCCGCAGGACGGGCGGACATTTTTGTCCGATAGGGATCGCGAACGATTCGTCCTCGCGCCCGGAGCGCGGGGTATCCTCCGGCAGAGACCATGAGCTTGTCTCGCACCCTTTCCACGTGATTGCCATTTGACAATTATAGAACAAATAGGGAAATTTATCAAGGATGGAAGGCAGCCATCGAATGACGGAATCGGAGCGTGAGCGCATTATTCCAGCTTGTGCCAAAGGCAAGGCGGAGATCCCGCCCGCCGCAGCCCGGCCGGCCGATTTTCGCCGCCGCGCCTTCTTCGTTGACAGGGCGGGGGCGGACCGTCATATCTCCCGCCGCCCGCTCCGGCGGGCACCCAGTTGCGTGGAAGGGGCCGTAGCTCAGATGGGAGAGCGCCTCGTTCGCAATGAGGAGGTCAGGGGTTCGATTCCCCTCGGCTCCACCAACCTTCCACCCGCACCCCCGTCACATGGAAGTCCGGCATGAAGGCCCTGCTCTGCCTGGGGGCGGTGCTGCTGTTCGCCAGCCCCGCCCTGTCCTTCGACCTGCAGGCGCATCGCGGCGGCCGCGGCCTGTCGCCCGAGAACACGCTGCCGGCTTTCGCCAATGCGCTCTCCATGGGGGTGACGACACTGGAACTCGACACCTTGATGACCCGCGACGATGTGGTCGTGGTCGGGCACGACCCGGTGCTGCTGCCGAAGATCGTGCGTGACGGGGAGGGCAGGTTTCTGAGCGCGCCAGGGCCGGCGGTGCGGAGCCTCGGCCTCGCCGAACTCCAGCGCTACGACGTCGGCCGGATCAACCCGGACGACCGCTATGCGCGGCAGTTCGCCACCCAGACGGCGGTCGACGGCACTCGCATGCCACGGCTCGCGGATGTCTTCGACCTGGTGCGCAAGGCGCGGAACGGCGATGTCCGTTTCAACATCGAGACCAAGATCGATCCGGGGAAGCCGGACCAGTCTGCATCACCCGATGCCTTCGCCGATGCCCTGGTGGCGGTGGTCAGGGCCGAGAACATGGCCAGCCGTACCGCCATCCAGTCTTTCGACTGGCGTACGCTGGCGCGGGTGGGAAAGGTCGCGCCGGAGATCCCGCGCGTCTGCCTCACCGCCGAGCAGCGCTGGCTGGACAACGTCCGGATCGGGCAGCCGGGACCCAGCCCCTGGACCGCCGGCCTGGACGTTGACGACCACGGCGGTTCCGTCCCGGCGCTGGTGAAGGCGGCGGGATGCGCCGTCTGGTCACCCTATTTCGGCGACGCCTCCGCCGCCCGGGTGGCCGAGGCCAAGACGCTCGGCCTGCGGGTGATCGTCTGGACGGTGAACGAGGCGGCCGAGATGGCCGCCCAGATCGATCGCGGGGTCGATGGAATCATCACCGACTATCCCGACATCCTGCGGACGGTGATGACGGAGAGGAAGCTGCCGCTGCCCGCGCCGTCACCGGTGATCCCGTGAAGGCCCTGGTCATCATCGACTTCCAGTCGGCCGTGGCCCGGCCCGACGGGGCCGAGCCGCCGGCCTGGCGGCTGGATGCGACGCGGGGCATGCTGGTCCGGGCGCGGGCTCTCGCGCGAGCCTCGGGCGCCGCGGTGATCTTCGTCCGTCACGACCATGAAGACCCGAATTCGATGTGGGCGCCCGGCCAGCCCGGCCACGCCTTCTTTCCGGACCTGGCCCCCGAAGGCGAGGACATGGTGGTGGGGAAGACCTCCTGCGATGCCTTCCGCGACACAGAGTTCGCCGGGGTGCTGGCCGGGCGAGCGATCGATACGCTCCTGATCGGCGGCTATGCCAGCGAGTATTGCGTCGACACGACCGTGCGGTCGGCGGCCTCGCGCGGCTACCGAACCGTCGTCCTGGCCGATGCGCATACGACGCGCGACCGCGCGCACCTGGAGGCGGAGCGCATCGTCGCCCATCACAACGCGACCTGGGCGGGTTTCGTCAATCCCGGCAACCCGCTGCGGGTCGTGCCGGTGTCCGAGGCCTTCCGCTGACGGCTTTCCCCGCGGCGGCCGGACGGCGCTAGCGGTAGCCCGGATCGTCGCGTTGCCGGGGCTGCAGCAGCGGAAATAGCAGGAGGCCTGCGACGAAGCCGCCCAGATGGGCGACCCAGGCGACATTCTCGCCGCCGATCCCGACATCGAACAGTGCGAACAGCACCGTCATGCCGACCCAGACGGTGATCATCACCGCATTGGCCTTGCGGTCGCTGGCACGGCGACTGAAGCGGCGCATGAGCAGAAGCGTGCCGGCGAACATGCCGCTGATCGCGCCCGAGGCACCAATCATCGGATAGGGGCTGGCGGGATAAAGCGCGTAGTGCGCCAGCGCTGCCCCGAGACCGCTCAGCAGATAGAAGGCGACCGCCCGCGCGGGACCGAAATGCCGGGCCACGGGCGTGCCGAAGGCGGCGAGCGTCGCCATGTTGATCAGCAGGTGCGCCAGCCCCCCATGCAGGAACATGTAGGTCAAGGGCGACAGATAGACGAGCAGGATCGGCGTCTCCACCACGTGGGAGAACAGCGCGGGAATGAAGCCCAGATTGAGGATAACCATGCCGTCGGTGCGCCCCGGCAGGATCAGGCGGATCACATGCACGGCGATGTTGATGCCGATGAGCCAGGCGAGCACCTTCGGCAGATTGAGGATCGGACCGTCGGCGGAGGGGCGGAAGCCGCGCCGCCGGTCGAAGTATCCGCTCATTGGCCGGTGAAGCGCGGGGGACGCTTCTCGATGAAGGCGGCGACGCCTTCGGCCTTGTCGGCACTGGCGAAGACGCGGGCATAGGCCGCGATCTCGGTGTTGCGGGCGGTCTCGAAATCGTCCTCGAGCGAACTGTCCAGCACGGCCTTCAGTTCGCGGAGCGTGAGCGGGCTGTAGCCGAGGAGAATTCCGGTCACCCGGCGCGTCTCGGCGTCGAGATCCGCCTTCGGAACCACGGTGGTGACGAGGCCGAGGCGCTCGGCCTTGGCGGCGGAGAAGCGTTCGCCCAGAAGCGCAATCGAGCGGGCGGCCGCCGGCCCGATCAGCCTGTTCAGCAGGACGGTTCCGCCGGTGCCGGGAAAGATGCCGAGGCGGATTTCCGGGTAGCCGAACTCAGCCGTGTCGGCGGCGATACGGATGTCGCAGGCCATGGCGAGCAGCATGCCGCCGCCCAGCGCATAGCCGTTGATCGAGGCCACCACCGGCTGGGGCATGCGGCGCAGGTTGTCGTAGACACGCATGCCGTCCACCGTGCGCGCGATCGCCGCGTTGGGGGACAGGGCGGCGAATTCCTTGATGTCCGCTCCGGCAACGAATGCCTTGTCGCCCTTTCCGGTGATGACGATGACGCGGACGGCCGGATCGTCGCGCACTGCGGCGCAGAAGGTGTGCAGGTCGGCGAAGACCTGCGCGTTCAGCGCATTGAGCTGCGCCGGACGGTTGACGGTGACGGTGGCGACGCCGCCTTCGATGCCGACTTCAAGGGTCTTATAGGTCACCGGGAAGGTTCAGCCCCGCGACTTCAGGAGGAATTCGCGGCCCACCTTCACCGAAGGTACGCCGTCGTATTCGATGATGTCGGCCGTGGCATAGGTCTCGCCCCAGCGCTCCGGCAGGTAGGAACCAGTCCCGACCACGTCGATCGGCGCATGCACGGAGGCCATCACCTTGCACTTCGCCGGGCTGAAGCCCGAAGACGCGACGATGGCGACCTTCTTGAAGCCGGCGGTGTCGAGCGCGTCGCGTATGTGGTGAATGGCTGCGGCGGTCACGCCGGTGCCGACCAGCCAGCCGAGCTCCTGGTCGGTGCGGTACTGGCGGATGGCATTCGGGGCGTGGCGTTCGAGGATGGCATAGGAGGCGGCGGGGTCGAGTTCCTCGACATAGCGGCCGCCATGGGTGTCCAGCCGCATGGAGAGTTTCCCCTCGGCCGCGAGATCCGGGAAACGGCGGCAGACGGCGAGCGCGTCGGTCTTCTCCTGGCCGTAATAGTCGACCAGCACGGTCATCGGCTGGCCCGGATAGGTCTCGGCGAACATCTCGGCCGCGCGGACGGTGGAGCCGGCGTAGCCGATCAGCGCATGCGGCATGGTGCCCAGGCCGCCGGGATTGCCGAACCAATGCGCGGTGGCGTCGGACGCATTGCCGATGAAGCCGGCCGCGCCGACGTCACGCTTCGCCGCCGCCCCGCCGACGGAAGCCGCGTAGGCCATCAGGTCGGCCATCTCCAGCCCCGCGCAATGCCGGGCATCCATGGCGAGGAACCGGACCTTGGGCAGGTCGCAGCACATGGAATAGGCATTGTAGGCGGCGACGCAGGCGGCCCCGAGCTTCTGCAGGTAGAGCGTCTCGAGGTCGACGAGGTCGACCATCGAGCCCGAGAGGTAGATCAGCGGCTCGCCGGCGCCGACCCATTCGCCTTCCTTATGGAGCAGGCTGATGTCGAAGCGGGTGGAGCGCGCGGTCGCGACCTGCTCCAGCCAGTCGATCGCCGGGCGCGGAGCGAAGATCACGGGCCGGCGCATGAAGATCGCGTAAGTGACGCGCTTGTCGCCGAAGCGCCTCACCACTTCGCGGGTGCGCTTGAAGTAGTGGTCCGAGAAACCGGCGATCTGGCGTTCCAGATCCGCCGTCAGGCCGGGATCCGTCTCAGGATGCCTGGGCAAAGGGGAAGGCGAAGCCGACACCCGCGCGTTCCTTCTTCAAGAGCTCGGCGATCATATAGGCCAGCTCGAGGCTCTGGCTGGCATTGAGCCGCGGATCGCAGTGGGTGTGGTAGCGGTCGCCGAGATCCTGCTCGTCGATCGCCTGCGCGCCTCCCAGGCATTCGGTCACATTCTGACCGGTGAGCTCCAGATGGACCCCGCCGGCATAGGTCCCCTCGGCCCGATGCACGTCGAAGAAGCGCTGCACTTCCGACACGACCCGGTCGAAGGGGCGCGTCTTGTAGCCGGTGGTCGAGGTCAGCGTGTTTCCGTGCATCGGATCGCAGGACCAGACGACGCTGCGCCCTTCGCGCTGAACGGCGCGCAGGAGGTGAGGCAGTTTCTCCTCCACCTTGTCGGCACCCATGCGGCAGATCAGCGTGAGCCGACCGGGCGTATTCAGCGGGTTCAGCCGCTCGATCAGCCGCAGCAGGTCGTCCGGCGCCAGGCTGGGGCCGCATTTGAGGCCGATCGGATTGAGGATCCCGCGCATGTATTCCACATGCGCCCCGTCCAGCTGCCGGGTGCGGTCGCCGATCCAGACCATATGGGCCGAGGTGTCCACGTACTCGCCGGTGGGAGAGGTGGAATCCTGGCGGGTGAAGGCCTGCTCGTAGCCGAGGAGCAGCGCCTCATGGCTGGTGTAGAAGTCGACCGTGCGCAGTTCCGGGAAGCGTTCCGGCGTGAGGCCGCAGGCTTCCATGAAGCTGAGGGCCTGGGAGATGCGGTCGGACAGTTCCTGGAAGCGCTCGCCCGCCGGGCTCGCCTTCACGAAATCGAGGTTCCAGCGCTGCACGCGGTGCAGGTCGGCATAGCCGCCCTGGGCGAAAGCGCGGATCAGGTTCAAGGTCGCGGCGGCCTGCGAATAGGCCTGCATCAGCCGGCCGGGATCGGGGATGCGCGCGGCGGGCGTGAAGTCCGAACCGTTGATGATGTCGCCGCGATAGCTCGGCAGTTCCTGGCCGTCCTTCTTCTCGGTCGGGGCGGAACGCGGCTTGGCGAACTGGCCGGCCATGCGACCCACCTTCACGACCGGGCAGGCGGCGGCGAAGGTCATGACCACGGACATTTGCAGCAGCACGCGGAAGGTGTCGCGGATGTTGTTGGCGCTGAACTCCGCGAAACTCTCGGCGCAGTCACCCCCCTGCAACAGGAAGGCCTTACCTTCCGCTACCGAGGCGAGCTTCGCCTGCAGGCTGCGGCACTCGCCGGCGAAGACGAGCGGCGGGAAGTTCGACAGGGTCTTCTCGACCGCGGCGACGGCCGTCGCGTCGGGATATTCGGGAACCTGCTGGATCGGCTTCGACCGCCAGCTGTCGGGAGTCCAACGTCCGGGCATGATACTTCTCTGCCTCAATAACAGCCCGGCAAGCTATACGGCGCCCATGAGGCAGGCAAACACCTTTCTCGTGTAGCATCGGCGGTCGAGCATGGGGGATTCCGCGATGATCAGGCTGAACCGGCGCCGTTTCGTCACCCTGGGCAGCGCCGCGCTGGTCGGTGCCTGCGCCATGCGGCCGGGCAGCCCGGCGAAGTATCCCTTCACCCTCGGCGTCGCCTCGGGTGAGCCTGCGGCGGACGGATTCGTCATCTGGACGCGCCTCGCGCCCGAGCCGCATTCCGGCGGCGGCATGCCCGACGCTCCCGTCGCGGTCGGCTGGGAAGTGGCGGCCGACGAGGGCTTCCGCGGCATCGTCGCCCGCGGAACGGCGACCGCCCGCCCCGACTGGGCGCATAGCGTCCATGTCGAAGTGGCGGGGCTGCAGCCGGGCCGGTGGTATTGGTATCGCTTCACCACGCCGGACGCCGCGAGCCCGGCGGGCCGCGCCCGCACCGTACCCTCCGCCGGGGCGGAGACGCTGCGCTTCGCCTTCTCGAGTTGCCAGCGCTGGGAGGTCGGCCACTACACGGCGCTCCGCCATGCCGCCGACGCCGCGCCCGATCTCTTCGTCCATCTGGGGGACTACATCTACGAATACGCGCTCAGGGAAGGGCGTAACTACATCCGTACCTTCGACGCGGGCGAGACCGTCAGCCTCGCCGACTACCGCAACCGCTACGCCCTCTACAAGTCCGATCCGGCCCTTCAGGCGGCGCATGCGGCCTGTCCATGGCTCGTCACCTGGGACGACCACGAGGTCGACAACGACTATGCCGACGACCGGCCCGAGGACGGCATGGCGCGGAGCGATTTCCTCAAGCGCCGCGCGGCCGCCTACCAGGCCTATTACGAGCACATGCCGCTGCGCGCCGCCCAGCGTCCGTCCGGGCCGAACCTGACGCTTTATCGCGCGGTCTCCTACGGCGATCTCGCCACCTTCCATATCCTGGACGACCGGCAGTACCGCAGCCCTCAGGCCTGCCCGCGGCCCGGGCGGACCGGCGGCAGCAACACGGTGGGGCCGGAATGCGCCGAGCGGCTGGATCCGTCCCGCTCGCTGCTGGGCGCCGCGCAGGAGACCTGGCTGCGCCAGGGCCTGCTCGCCGGCAGGGCGCGCTGGAACATCCTGGCGCAGCAGACCCTGATGTCGCCGGCCCGGTGGGAAGGCGACCGGTACTGGACCGACGGCTGGGACGGCTATCCCGCCGCGCGGCAGAAGCTGGTCGACGTCCTGGCGACGGGACGCGTCTCCAACCCGGTGGTGATCGGCGGCGACGTGCATTCCTTCTATGCCGCCGACCTGCATGCGAGGCCGCAGGATCCGTCCTCGCCCGTGGTCGCCGCCGAGTTCGTCGGCGGCTCGATTTCCTCGCTCGGCCTGCCGCAGGAGCAGATCGACAAGCTGAAGGCGCTCAACCCGCACGTGAAACTGGCCCGCAGCGACGTCCGGGGCTATGCGATGGCGGAACTGGCGCCGGGACGGATGACGATGCGCTTCCAGGCGGTGCAGGATGCACGCGTGCCGGTCAGCGGCGTCGGCACGCTCGCATCCTACGTGGTCGAAGACCGCAATCCGCGCCTGCAGGTGGCATGAACGACGACGAGGGGGAGGCAGCATGAAGATCGCGAAAGTCGAGACGACCGCCATCCGGGTGCCGTTCACCTTCGGTGGCGCCGACACCGGCTGGGGCGTCGGCAACTGGACCACCAACGACATCCTGCTCGTGCGGGTGGAGACCGACACCGGCGTCGTGGGGTGGGGGGAGGCCTTCTGCTATTCCTGTCTCGGGCCGGTGCGATCGGCCGTCGAGACTATGATCGCGCCGCTCGCCATCGGCCGGGACGCGGGCGACATCGCGGGGCTGTCGCGCAGCATCCAGCAGTCGCTGCATCTTTTCGGCCGCTACGGCATCACGCTCTACGCGCTCTCCGGCCTCGACATCGCGCTGTGGGACATCGCGGGAAAGGCGGCGGGGCTGCCGCTGCATCGCCTCCTCGGCGGCAGCGGGCGGACGGTGCTGCCGGCCTATGCCTCGCTGTTTAAGTACAACAATCCGGGCCAGGTGGGCGCGCGGGTGCGTATGGCGCTGGACCAGGGCTATCGCTACATCAAGCTGCACGAGACCCAGGAGCCCGAGGTCCGGGCGGCGCGTCAGGCGGCGGGCGACGGCATCCCGATCATGGTCGACACCAACTGTCCCTGGACGCCGGAACAGGCCCGTGCCATGGCGAGGAAACTCGCGCCCTACGACATTCACTGGCTGGAGGAGCCGATCTTCCCCCCGGAGGACTTCCGATCCCTGGCCCGGCTCCGCCAGGAGACCGGCATGGCGCTGGCGGCGGGCGAAAATGCCTGCACCGCCTTCCAGTTCCGCGAGATGCTGGCGCTCGGCGCGGTCGACTATGCGCAGCCTTCGGTGACCAAGGTCGGCGGTGTCACCGAGTTCCTGAAGGTGATGGCGCTGGCGGACGCGCATGGCATTCCCGTCATGCCGCATTCGCCCTATTTCGGCCCGGGCTTCCTCGCCACGCTGCAGCTCACCGCCGCCAGGGCCGAACCCGGGTCGCTGATCGAGCGCTTCCACCTCGATCTGGAGGCCAGCCTCTATGGTGACCTGATCGACCCGGTCCGGGGCGAATTCCATCTTCCCGACGGGCCGGGCCTGGGGCGCGACCCCGATCCGGCCGTCATCCAACGCTATCAGGTGAAGGCATGAAGAAGCTTGACGGCCAAGGCGCCATTCTCACCGGCTCGGGCTCCGGCATCGGCCGGGCCATGGCGGCCGCCTTCGTGAAGGAGGGGGCCGCCGTCGCCTGCCTCGACGTCAATGCCGACTGGGCCGCGCGCTCGGCGCGGGAGGCCGGCGGCGGGTCGATCGGGATCGCCTGCGACGTGACCGATCCGGCGGCGGTCGACAGGGCGATCGCCGAGGCCGTCTCCAGGCTTCCGCCGGTGAAGGTACTGGTGAACGGAGCGGCGACCCGTGACCGCAGCGCCACCATCGTCGAACTGTCGCCGGAGGAATGGAACCGGACGCTGGCGGTGAACCTGACCAGCGCCTTCCTGGTCAGTCGGGCGGTGATCCCCCACATGGCCGAGGCGGGCGGCGGATCGATCATCCATATCGCCTCCCAGCTCGCCAAGGTGGGGAGCCCCGGGCGGCCGATGTACTGCACGACGAAGGGCGCTCTCCTGCAGCTCACGAAGGTCATGGCGCTCGATCATGCGGGCCAGGGGATCAGGGTGAATGCGCTTTGCCCCGGCGCCGTAGAGACGGAACGGCTGGAGGAGCGCTTCGGCAGCATCGAGGACACCCGTGCCGCCCTGGTGCCGAAACATCCGATCGGGCGGCTCGGCAGGGCGGAGGAAATCGCTTCCGCCGCGCTGTTTCTGGCCTCTGCCGATTCCGCCTTCATGACCGGGGCCGAACTCCTGGTTGACGGCGGCTATACCGCCGTCTAAATCCTCCGCCCCTGTGGCGGGCGTAGCTCAGTCGGTTAGAGCGCCAGATTGTGGCTCTGGAGGTCGCCGGTTCGATCCCGGTCGCTCGCCCCAGAAAATCAAGAACTTAGGGTATATTTTTAAGTCGCCGCCGAGGCCACGAAGCGTTGGGGCCACGCTTGGGGCCACGGCTTGGCGGGACACCTCGGGACCCGGCGCCGAAATAGCGGGATAGGTCCTGCGTCGTGGCCGCCTTCATGACCTTCGGGGTGACCGGCATGGGCGCCGCGCTGGTGGTCGCGCGATGGGCGGGGCTGGGGTGACGAGAGCTACCTGAAGCCGTCCACCGCATACCGGATGCCGCGACCGATGCCGTAGATCAGGGCGGCGAGCGCGGCCTGCAGGGGAACCGACCAGAGGAAGGTCTGCCAGTACATGCCACGCGCCTGGAGCGCCTCCGCCTTCCCGGGCGGAAAGTGCAGGCCGAGGAAAGCGTTGATCATTGCCGCTGGCACCAAGATCAGCAGATGCACCTTGAGATAGCCGCATACCGCCCAGGCTATGAGCGCGATCGTTCCCAGCATCCCCCAACCCCCTGTTGCACTTCTCCCCGGCCTCGACTCGCGCCGACGATGCGCCCCCTCCGATCCTCCCTTATGCTCGCACTGGGGAAAGCAACCGTAAAGTGAGAGAAAATGGCTGTACATCCTATGACGTTGGAGAACCTGGATGAGTTCGGGGTCGACGATCAGGGCCGGCTTCACTGGCGCGGTGAGAAAGTCAAGACCAATGTTCGACTCACGCGACTTCAGGCTCTCACTGCGGCACTCGCCGTCGCGGCCGTCATTGTGCAGGGTGTGCACGATGGGTTGGAAATCCTTCAGTGGTTGGGCTTGGTAGCACTCGCGAAATAGGCCGCTTGGTATCCCCGCTGGTCCTGCCGCCCGCAAAGAAAAGCCCCGCGCGCGGCGGGGCGAGTGACGTGACGATGGGCGCGGCCGAGCTGGGGACTGACCGCGCGTTCCTTCAACGCTGGGCGCGGTCGCCTGGTTGCATCAGTGCACCGTCTGCCGCGTCCCGAGCCGGGCGTCGACTTCGGCCTCGACGATCGCCATTGCGGCGTGCCGCTCCGCGCTGGTGGCCTCGGGGAACATCCGGAACCAGAGCATGGCCGCGAAGTCCGCCGGGATGGGCGGGCCGGGGTCGATCAGGAGTTTCCTGATCGTGTCCACCATCTGGGCGACCAGGGCGTCGCGGGTCATGTCAGCCCCAACACGATGTCTGTGACCCGCTCCTCAAGCTCGCTGTTGGCGATCGCGACGGCCGCGCGCAGCTCCTCCACCGTCGCCCCGGCATTCGCCAGCCGCCATGCGGCGGATATGTCGGGCGGGCCGAGACCCCGGCCGGCCGCCTCATCCATGATCCTGACCAGGGAGGAGGCGGCTCGGTGGACGATCTCGGGGCGGGTCATCGGGGCACCCCCTCGACGGGGTAGGGCTCGATTCGCCCGTCCACCAGCCGAAGCGCGATAGGTCCAGCATCGAGGTCGATCCCGAGCATTCGCTTCACGTCCTGCCGGTACCGCTGTTCCTGCAGCCTGCCCAGCGCGGCGAGGTCGTGCTCGCCGCCGATCTCGAAATCGCCCTCGTCTTCCGGCGGATCGTCGTCTTCTGCGGGGTCTCCGTCCTCGTCTTCCATCGCCGGTTCGCGGTCTTCTCGGTCGGCCTCAAATTCGGCGAGCATGCCAAGCAGGTCGGCCGGCATGGGGACCAGGATGTGATCGGGCCCGCCGTCCACTTCGATCAGGTCCGCGTTGTCGGCGATCCAGCGGAGCAGGTGCCGCTCGGCTGGCGTCAGGCCTGCGAAGAAGCGCGACAGGTGCCAATCGCTCATGGTCGGGATGTCGACCTGCCCACGGCGTCGGCGGGTCTTCGGGAGCAGCATGGCTGATCTGGTCATGCTGCTGCCCTCCGCTCCGGCTGGGGCAGCGCCAGCACTGCCCAGCGGACGCGGGCGAGGAACTCGCCGCGCGGCACCGAGGCTTCGGGCCATCCCGAGTTGTCGGTGAGGTAGTGCGCGAGGTCCAGAGCGGCGGCGATCTCTTCTGCCGTGAGGGCGGCGCAAGGGTCGTGGAGGCGCAGGACGTGCTGCTCCAGTTCGGTCCGCACAGCCTGCGCGGCTTGGTGGCTGATATCGTCGCTCGCGGAGTGCATGAAAAGGGCGACGGCCAGCCGGGCGCGCTCGACGAAGGAAAGCCCCTGCAGCATCGGCCTGACTGCCTGGCGGAGGTCTTCGCTGTAGACGGAGTCCCAAGACTGTTGACCGGCCGGGATCTTGTCATCAGGCACGTAGATCGGCCGGATCAGCTCAGCGGCGGCGACGATGTAATGCTCTACGGGTTTCATGGTCCTGTGTCCTCTCACGGATCAAGGCGCCCCGGCGGGTGAGAACGGCACAGGGCCGCCCGCCAGCTTTTAGCTGTTGGCTTGGACATGGCCAGCGGCCGCCGGAGCTTCGGTGCATGGGTTCTTCCTGTGATCTCGCGCTTCTCACGGCGCGGCCCTGCATCAGGGCGCGGAAACGATGCGCTCAGGGGTTGAGCGTGTCAATATTCGGCTTCAGCAGCGGGGGGCGCGATGAACGAAGACAAACGACTGTCTTGGCTATCATTGCAGTTGCGCCGAGGAACTGACGGAAAGCGGGTTCCGGCCGACGGTTTCGCGTTTTCGGAAGCGGCCGATACGCCGTCGAAGCTTGAGCGGGTGCACCCCCAGACGGTCAGGGCAACTCTCATAGACTCGCGCGATCGAATGGTCGCCTGCATCTACCTGTCTGAAAAGTTCCTCGTCGAGGCGCTGCGAGCCTTGGGCGGACCGGAGGTAAAGTATTCCCGCGAGGAGGATGTCACCGAAGCCGCTCTGCGGTTCACAGCGGAGCGGTACATGGCTGATCAGATAAACGGCATCGATCGTCGAAGGGGCCGGACTTGATCGGTGCCCCGATCAACGGGCGGGTTACCTGTTGATCGGGGCCAGCCTCGACCGGAGCCGGGCTGCATTCCTCGCACCAGCACCGGCGCGGGGACTGACGTTCAGCATGTCGGCGGCTTGATCGAGGCTAACTGGCGAAATTTAACCAGTTACGTTTCGACCTTCGCGCATGTTCGCGATCTCCGCAGCGACCGTTCCGCGCTGGCTCTCCGAAAGGTGCCGGCGATGTCCGCAACAGCTCGCCCGAAAAGGTAGGTATTTCTTACAATAAGCCGATTTTCTGCGATCCGCCAATGACTTAGCTATGCGAGGCGCATGGGTCTAAGTCTGTTGGTATCGGATCGTCTCGGGTTCGATCGCCTCGTGGTAGTCGCCGAGTGTGGTCTCGTAGACCACCGCCGCAGCGCGGACCAGGTCAAGGGCAATCACCGTGCCGGACACAGAGGACGCGGTGCTGAACTGTATCGAGGTCGGGCTGTCTGCGGCCCTGTTGGATCCGCTGGCCGCGGCGCCGGGCGCCATGCAGTGATGCGACACCACCGCGATACCGCAGAGAGCGCAGATCAGGCTTCCAGCGCGAGAACGGAAGATCGACATAGGGAGATACCTCTCTGAACGGGTGGCCCTCCCTGCCGAATCAAGTTGTTCCTGCAATTCTATCACGGCCCGCCCAATCGCATTAGCCGCGATTCTAGAGGGGGCAGCTCCCGGCCCGCTGTCCGGCAGCCCCCGGCCCGCCGATCGCGTCAGGCGTCGTCCGCTGGCGCCGGCTCGCCGGCTTCGGACTGTCGGCCTCGGGAGAGCCGCATCGACCGGGATAGCTCCGCCTCCCGCGCCTCGCGCTCGGCCGCGGTGGATAGCCGGCGAAGGATGGCCCGCAAGGTTTCGATCGCGTGCCGGGTGCCGAGCTGGGCTTCGAGGTTCGCAACGGCCGCAGAGACCAGCGCGCCGGTGGCGGCGGCGGGTTGGCGGCGCCCCTCGGTGAAGGACTGCACCGCCTTGATGGCTTCGGCTGTCAGCGGCGCGCTCATGCGGCCCTCGCTGCCGGCGGCGGAAGCCCGATTGGATCGAACCGGCCGGCCTTCACGTCCGCAGCCAGGCGCTTGAGCATCGCCGCGACCTGTCGGCGTCCTTTCTGGGCCACCTGACCGCGCAGTGCGACCCGGAATAGGGACGCGATGATGCGGGTTTCATCCATGCCGGTCGCCTTGAGCCCAGCCACCAGCACGATCACCTCCCGGTCGGCGGGGTCGGTCGGGTCGATGCCGGAGAGGACGGGAGCCTGCATCAGATGTCCCCCGCCACTTGCTTGCGATAGGCCGGCCGGCGGCGGGACTGATCGGCCACGGCGGCGATGGCCCGGCGCTCGACCGAGGCATTGAGCTTGCGGAACTCCGCCATGATGCCGGCCACCGCATCCTGCGTCGCGCCGCGCGCGTCGATATAGACCGTGGTGGCGCCGCCGCCGCCCCGGTCGTTCGCGGGGCTGATGTCGACGCGCTCGCCGCGGGTGAGATCCATCATCACGCGGTTCTGGTCCACGCCGGCCCGGCCGCCGACGGTGAAGGAACCGCCGTCGGCGAAGGCACCGGCGAAGGCACCGGCGCCGGTGAAGCCGACCGAGGCGACATTCGACCACCCGTCGCCCCCGTCGCCGCCGCCGCCGAAGAGGCCGCCGAAGACCTTGCCGATCGTGCCGATCAGGCCGCCGAAGCCGCCGCCGCCGGAGCCGCCGTTGACCCGGGCCTGTATGTCGATCGGGGTGTTGTTGACCCGGGCGATCTGTTTGACGATCTCCTCTCCCCAGGCCTGGATCGGTTTCGTCACGAAGGCGCGCAGCAGTACGCGCCGGAAATCCTCGATCGCCGCCCGGGCCACGTCGGAGGCCTTCGCGCCGCTGAGGATCGCGTCCTCGGTGGCCTTGCCAACGATTTTCGTAAGGTCGCGGGCGATTTCGGCCTGCTCGCGCTCGGCCTCGATCGTTTGGTCGATCTGCCGGCGCTGATCGCCGAGCGTGCGTGACTGCGCCTCGATCGCCTGGCGCTCCTCTTCGGTCAGCTGGATCCCCGCGCGCTTGTACTTCGCCAGCTCCTCGACCACCGCCCTCTGCCGTTCATACTCATCGGTGCCGAGCTGCAGGGCGGCGAGCAGCTGGGCGTTTCTCTCGATCTCCTCCGCCATCGTCTCGCCGAGTTCTCGCTTCGTGCGGGCACGCTCCATTTCCAGGGCGTAGAGACCGTCCGTCGCGCCCTCCAAAGCGCGCTCCTGGGCGTCCAGATCCCGCGTGGCGGCGATCAGGTCACGGGTTGCCTTTTCCTGATCGGCGATGGCCTGCTTCCTGGCGGCGCTGCCGACGGGGTTCCTGGCGCCGACCGTGATCCGAAGCGGCTCGCCGGCCGGCTGGGCGTTCTCCGCCTCCGCGGCGAGCCGGCGCTGGTTCGCGCGGAACTCCGCAAGCCGCCCCTCTGCCTCGCGCGCCTCGTCTTCAAGAAACCCCATGCCCGGCAAGTTGCCGATCGTGTCGGCGAAACTGCGACGGATCGAGGCCGACCATTCGAGGTCGAGCTCGCGGATCTTGCCGACCAGGCCGCCGGAGGAGCCGACCAGTTCCAGCGTCCGCATCAGGGCAGAGTTGAGGCTCTCCAGCGCCGGCAGCGCGGCGACGGTGATCGCGCGCTTCAGGTTGTCGCCGATCGCGGTGGTGAGCACGTCGAAGCGCTCGCCGGCCTTGTCGATCCGGCCGATCGTCTGTTCGTCGAGCGTGAGGCCGAGCCGGCGCGCCTCTTCGTCGAAGCGCTGCAGCCCATCCGCGCCGGCCAGGAAGATCGGTGCGAGCTTGACGAAGCCCTTGCCCATCACGTCGGCACCGCGGCTCGCCCGCACCGAGGCGTCATCGATGCCGGCTATCGCTCCCATGAAATCCCGGAGGAGGTCGTCGAGGGGGCGGAGCTTCCGGTCGGCGTCCAGCAGCTTGATGTCGAGCGCGTCGAAGGATGCGATTGCGGCGTCATTCTCGGCCGCGGCGTCGCCCACCGTCTGGGCGAACTTCGCGAGACCGGCCTCGACCTGGTCAAACGCGATCCCCGTTTCGAGCGCGCCGAATTGGAGAGCCTGGATCGTGCGGAGCGTCAGGCCGACCTTCTCCGACAGATCGACCATGTTGCCGGCCGCGTCGGCGGTGCTGCGGATCAGCCCGGCCAGTCCGGCGATGGCTCCGCCGACGCCTATCGCGGCGATGCCGGCAACGAAGCCCTTCACAGCCGACGATGCGGCGCCGAAGCTCTTGGCAATAAGCTGATTCGAGCGGCCGATGTCTCCGGCGAGCTTCTGGCTCTCGGCCTTGGCCTGGGAGAAGTCGCGCTTGAGGTCAGCGATGGCCGCGCGGATGTCGATCTCCAGGGCGCCGACTTTCTGGGCCATGCTACTTGCTCCTGATCCTGGCGGTGCGGGTGGCGATGTTCTTGGCCTCGACCTTCACGCGCTCGGCCGTGGCTTCGGCGATGATGCGGATTGCGGTCTGGGCTTCTCGGTCGAAGGCCGGACGCATGAACGGGCGCGGGCCCATCTTCCTTGTGCCGAGTTCCAGGAACCGCGCCCAAAAGGCCGAGCCGGTCGTGACGGACCAGCCGAGTTTCCCGTCCTTCGCCTTCCGCTCCTTCAGCGCGATCCGCTTCGCCAGGTGGCCGTATCGAGCCTTGCGTGTGAGGTAGCTCTTCTTGGTCCGCGTCTTTGCATCCTGCAGCCGCGGCGCCGCCTTCCGGATCTCGTCTCGAAGGTGAGCGGCGCCCCGGCGCGTGGCCGTACGCATGATCCTTTTCTCTACGGCCGCGCCCAGTTCGTCGAGGGCGCGTCCCAGTTCGTCGAGGCCGTCGAGCTGCATACGGATCATCGGCAGGGCCGGGGATCAGGCGGCGGCGGCGCGCAGCTCGGCCAGGTGCTCCGCCACCCTCTTTCCCCGCCACGCGAGCGAGAAGGCGTCCAGCAGCGCGGCCACGAGCTGCTCGGCCACCGGGGACTGATCCATCAGCCAGTCAGCGGTCAGGTCGGGGTGGTGCCGGCGCAGCGCCAGGGCCGCGAGTTTGCAGAGCAGCACCATGTCGGAGGCCTCGCCGGCCTCGATGATGACGAGCCCGACGTGCCTCTTCTCGGCGAGCGCGCCGGCCTCGGCGAGCGCACGGAAATCGAAGGCGAGTTTCAGGACCGATTCACCGACGCGAAGCTCGGCATGACGGGCGGACATTTTCGGAAACCTTTCGGGGTCGGGGTGGATGAGGAGATAGGCGCGGTCGATCTGGGCAGAGATCAGGTCGAGCGTGGCGTCGACCCGGCGGAGGGCGCCGGCCATGTCGCGGGCGAAGGTCTCGGGCGGGCGGTAGGCCATAGTCACCACCAGCTCGGCGCTGCGGCCCGCACGGCGCCGGCGGGGCGGCTCAGGGCGGCCAAGAGGTGGAAGAGGGTGCCGGCCGCGCGGATTAGGAACGACTCCGCCGCCGGCTTTCGGGGTTCTGAGGGGCCACTCGCCGAATTATGCCCGCCGGCTTTCGGGATGCGGACCCGCGGCTCCGGCTTGCCGTTTTCAGACATTGATTCCCATCGCGCGCATTCGCTGCAGCGCGGCCTCCACTTCGGCTCGCTCCGCCTCGGTCATGTCATCCGGGTCGATCTCGACGCCAGCCTCGACCATGTCGCGAAGCATGAGGAGCGATTCAGGAAGATCGGGTTGGGGCATGTCAGGCGCCCACCACGCGATGAATGAGACCGCGTTCAACCGCCTTCTCGGGGCCGAAAGGCCGGGCGGCGTTCATGATCTCGCGGACGGCGGCGATCGGTTTGTTTGTGCGAGTTGAGTAGAGCTGGGCGAGCCGCTCGTCTTCGGCCCGAAGCTCGGCAACGCGCTTCTCGTGCGCCCGCGCCGTCCAGCGTCCCTTTTCACCAGCGCCGATGTTGGGCGTGATCGAGACCTGGTGGAGCACGAAGGTTGCATCCCGCGTCGCCTCGCGGCTGTCTGCGGCGAGCAGCAAGAGGGTCGCCGCGGAAGCGCAGTCGCCGACCACCCGGGCCGATATGGTCGCGTCGGTGCCCCGGAGGAGGTTGTAGATCGTCCGCGCCTCTGCCAGCTCGCCGCCGGGCGAGTCGATGATGAGGGCGATCTCCCGGGCGTCGGGGTGCTCGTCCAGCGCGGCCCGGATCTTCGCGGCGCTGATGCGTTCGGTCTCGCCGATCTTGCCGAATGCCCGGATGACGGGGATGACGGGCGCCGGGCGTTCGCCTTCGGCCAGCCGGCGCATTGAGGCGATGAGGCGGCGGGCCCTCTCGGTTCGCGCCTTGGCGAACGGGTCCGGCTTTTTGGGGATGGCGGCCGGGCGGATGCGGGCGGTGACGATTCCTCGCGGCCGGGCAGCACCAGGCGGCGGGGGCACCGGGGTATTGGCAATCCGGCGCATGCGCTCGAGTTCCTCGGGGCGCATCAGCGCGCTCCCGCGATGCGGCGTGCGGTAGCCCCCAGGCCGTGGTCATCGCGACGCGGCGGCAGTTCGGGGATCATGCGGGCGTCGTCGCGGTTGCCGGCCAACTGGCGAAGCGCGGTGTTGATCGCGTCGACCGTCTCCCGGGCCGCCTCGATCTCGGCGAGGGCGTCGACGATCTGGGCTGCGGCCTGCGCATAAATCGGCCAGGCCGCTTCGCGCAGTGCCGCGAGGTAAGGCTCCCGGGCGGCGATCATCGTCGCCTTCGCCGCCGTCGCCGCGGTCGAGGCTTCGCGGTGCGCCTTGTCGGCCTCAAGGATCTTCTTGTCGAAGGTGGAGGGGTGGCGGGCGTTCTTGGCCTGGGTCATCAGGTCGTGCAGATCGGCGTGGGCTTCCTGCCGGCGGGCCGCGGCGGCGGCGAAGCGGTTCTCGGCCGAGACCAGAGCGGAGGGCTTTGAGACCCGGGCCAGCGCCTTTCCGATGATCGCGGCCATCGTCTCGGGCTCGGCTTCCTCGATTTCGGGCGCGAGGGCGCGAGGGCTGCGGAAGCCGGCGAGGTTGGTGATGCGAGCTACGGCGTTCATCAGGCGGCCTTTGTGCTGGTGTCGGGGTCGAGCGTCGGGGCGATGGTGGGCACGATCAATCGGGTAGTGTGCCCAGCGATGATTTTCCGAACGTGCCGGTCCCGCGGCGGTGTCGGCTGGGCGCGAAGGCAGCGCCACAGGGCGGCGGCGAGCGTGCCTTCGGCGTGCGGATTGCTGGCCTTCTGGCGGTCGGCTTTCCAGCCGGAGGCGGCGTAGCGATGCAGGACAACGACGATCTCGGCCGCGCGCTGGCGGGCGCTGCCTGTGGGGAAGAACTCGGTCGCGATCTCGACCAAAGCCGCATCACGAAGCGCTCGACGCGCGGCGGAGCTGGTTTCGGCGCAGTCTGCGGCGAAGGACAGCGCGGCGCGGATGGGGTCCAGGTCATTGGCGGCGATCGGCTCGCCTGTCGCGATGGCATCGCGGATCCGGCGGAGAGCGAGTGGGTCGAGAAGGTGGCGGTTCATGGCGGCGTCTCCCGACGTGGCCGTTGAAGATCAGCTATTCACGAAAAGCCCAGCGCTGATGCGGCATCTGGGCCGATCGCGGGCGGAATCCGAAAACGTAGAAACTGCCCAAAAATCCCGGGCCCGGGTTCTTTGATAGACGGGACTTTGCGGGCGGCGGGTCGGTATTTTTCGGCCGTCCGGGCTTCGGGTCGCGTTTCTGGCGGTGAAAAAAAGGTCTCTGGGTGTGGCAATGCCCGGTCCAGGCCGACGGCGCGGCAGCTTCTCGGGCGCCCCCCGCCTTTCTGAACAGGAAGAGGTCGGCCCCGAAATTCTCGTGACGCCATGTTTTGTGAGACAGGTAGTTGGCCCGGTCCCGGCCGGCATGCTGGGCCAGATCGCGACGCACCCCCCCTGATTTTAATTCGCGGCCGTGCACACGGAGGTGTGGCACCGGTCCCCTGGGCGATGGCCGTAGGGATCTCGATACCCCCGGTGCCGCCGGCCGAGGCCTTGCCAGGCGGGACAGGCGGGCCGGGGCGGCGGGCCATCGGCAGGCGGGGCGAGGGGCCACAGGCGCCGGACTGATAGCTAAGAGATATCCCCACCGCCCTGGAAAAGACTATCTTAATAGGGCCTACGAATTCGTAGGCTAGGAAACCGGGCGAATAGCCTACGAATTGGTGGGCTATTTGGCCCCACCGTCCTACCATTTCGTAGGCTAGGCAGCCTACCATTTGGTGGGCTATTTCCGCGCACCGTCCTACCGATTCGTAGGCTATTTGAGAGCCGAGACAGGCGGTCATTCGGCGGGCCTTTCGCGCGTCGGCCATGCCTTGAGAGCCGGGTTGCGGAACAGCCGCCAGCGCTGCGTCGCGGGCGTTCCATCGTGAAGTGGAAGCCATGTCAGCGCGTACAGGCTGGGCACGCCGCGCCACCCTTGGCGGATGCAGTCGACAAGCCCGATGTCCTGGGCTTCGCGGATGATCTTCGGCAGGTGAGGTTCCGCCGACACGCGCCCCGCCAACTGATCGTGCGGCGCTTTCAGCAAGCCGTTGTTGGTGCCACCGTGCGCCATCAGCTCGACCATGAGGAAGGTGACGAACCGATGGCCGGCGCGGCTCAGCGACCACCATGCGTCGGACTTGAGCAGCTCGGCCGTCATCCATACCCACGGCTCGCCGATCGGCGGCGGGTTGCGCTTCCCGCGGGGCTTCATGTCCGATCTCCCGCCAGCACGTCGAGCCAGTCGCAGCCGATCTCTTCCGGGATGTGCACCACCACCTCGATCTGCCGCTTGAGCACCATTCGCTTGGCGAGCGCATACGCCGCCGCCTGTCCGGTGAAACTGGCGTCGTTATCGCCGAAGACGTGAAGCCGCCGCACGATCTGGGGCGGTTCAAAGCTCTCCATCCCGCCGGCGGTCAGGGCCGCCCAGACCGGCAATCTCCATATCTGGAAGGCCGCGAAGCTCGTCTCGACGCCTTCGCCGACGCCCATTTCCGCCGCCTCGGGGAACAGCCTCACGGCACCGCCCTTGATGGTCGAAACCGGGGGCAAGCTCTTCTTCCGCGGCTCGATATCGGCGATGTAGATCCGGTGCGCCGACTGCAGCGAACCGTCGGCGCCGTGGATGGGCACGACGACGGCAGGGAAGCGCCCGATCAGCTTCCGATCTTCGTCGAAGTAGGGCGCCCGGGCGTGCCCCAGCAGCACCGGAGAACGCGCTGTCAGGCCACGGCGGGCGAGATAGGCCTCGACCACCTCCGGGTCGCGCGCATCGTCCAGGGCGCGGCGTATCGCGGCCTCACGGCTCGAGTTGTCGGTGTCGTTCGCCGCCGGTGCGGGCGGTCGATATTCGGCGCCGATGATCTGGTCCACCTCACGGCATGCCGTGGCGTAGTCCCAGCCGTTCGCCTTCCGTAGCAGCATCAGCCCGGGCCCGGGGCCGCAGCCGTTGCAGAAGTAGCTTCCGGTGCCGTCCCGGTCATCGAAGCGGAAACGATCCCGCCCGCCGCACAAGGGGCAGGGACCGTGCCGGTTGACCAGGAAGCGCGCCTCGATGCCCAAGCGCGGCAGGATCTCCCGCCACCGGCCACGGGCACGCTCGACGGTCGGGATCATCGGGGCCGCGCTCATGCCGCACCCCGGGCGCGCTCGCGTGCCCACGCGATTTGCCGGGAGCGCACCCAGGCGCGCACTGCCTCGTCCGGCGGAAGCGGCTCGACGTCGCGCCAGATCGGCCAGTCGCCATGTTTCTCCTTGAACTTGTGAGCCGCCCAGCCGGGTTTGAAACCGCGTTCTCGGGCGATCCACGCCAGCATGCGAAAGAAAGCGAGGCGGGCCTCGACCGAGGCGATCGGCACATTGACCCGCCGGCTGCGGTCGACCTGCCCGAGCTCGCCTTCTGTGAGTTCTACGGGCCGCGGCTTCGGCTTCGGGCGCCAGCCGCAGGCGGGGCAGGGCTGGCCCTCGCGGCGGATGGCGCTGCACTCGGGGCAGCTGGTCAACGCGGGCGCGCGGCCTGCCGAGCGGGACGACTGCGAGGTGTTCTCCGCCCGCTTGTCCTCGCGCAGCGTCCAGGCGATCGGCTCCTCGACGAAGCCGTGCTCGAAGACCGCGCCAGCATGATCGAGGATCAGCGCGTCGACCTTCCCGGGCGCCGGGCGCAGCACCCGGCCGAGCATCTGCCGGAAAAGCCCGACGCTCTTCGTAGGCCGGGCCAGCACGCAGCACGACACCTCCGGCGAGTCCCATCCCTCTGTCAGAACCGCGCAGTTCGTCACCACCTCGACGGCGCCGGATGCGAGGCGCTTCAGGATGCCCGCCCGCTCCTCCGCGGGGGTCGAGCCGTCGAGATGCTCGGCCAGCACGCCAGCGCGGAGGAATTCGTCGCGGAGGTGAACGCTGTGGGCTACGCCTGTCGCGAAGACGACGGTTCGGCGCCGCTCGGCCAGCCGCAGCCAGTGAGACACGACATCGCCCACGAGGTCGGCCTTGTTCATCCTGTCGGCGAGTTGCTTCTCGACATAGTCGCCGCGCTCGACCCGCACGCCAGACAGGTCCGGCCGGCTGGGCGCATAGACGCGGGTCGGTACCAGGTGCCCGGCGGCGATGAGCGCGCCGACATCCGGGCACTCCACCATGGTCTGAAAGGTGTTCCCCAGGCCGCGGCCGTCGCCCCTGCAGGGCGTCGCAGTCAGCCCCAGCACCACGGCGGCGGGGTATGCGTCGATCACCTTGCGATACGTTCGGGCGCGGGCCCGGTGCGCCTCGTCGATCACCACCAGGTCCGCCGGCGGAAGGTCCATCGCCGCCGACCTGATCGCCCGCGCGTCGAGGGTCTGAATCGATGCCACCTGCACCGGCTCGCCCGGTCGCGTCGGCCAGCCGGCTTGAATGATTCCGTGATCGATCCCGACCGCATGCAGCTTCGCGCTCGCCTGTGTCACCAGCTCGCGGCGATGCGCGAGGAAGAGCACCCGCCCGCCGGCCCGGACGCGCTCTGCGATGACGGCCGCAGCGATCACCGTCTTGCCGGCCCCGGTGGGAGCGACGATCAGAACACGGCTCAGCTTCGCCGCCACGGCTTCGTCAAAGCGCCGGATGACGTCGGCCTGGTAGTCGCGGAGAGCGGGGGCGGTCACGGTGCGCCGCCTTGCCGGGCCGTCCGGCTGATGCTATTTCTCGGGGCGTCTGTCGAGACACCATCCGAGGGCCGTTCCGGGGTGCCAGCCCGGTTCGGCCCTTCTCGTTTCTGCACCTCAGGCCGCCGCCCGCTGCTCGGTAGCGTCCTTCCGGGCCTGCAGCCAGGCCTCGACGGCGGCCTCCTCCCAGGCGGCGGTATTGGGCCCCAGGCGGATCGGCCTCGGGAAATCGTATTGGTCGATCCAGCGCTTGAGCGTCTGGCGGTTGTTGATCAGGCCGCGCTCGACGAGCTGTGGATATCGCAGATATTTCATCGCCGCATCCGTTTGTTGATGGCGGCCGAAGTGATGCGGCGTTCGTGGGCGTTCGGATAGAGACAAAGGTTCCGAATTATCGAGTGGTTTTTGTCCCCAAGTTCGGCGCACGCCGCGGGCTCAGAACGTCTCTGATTGCCCGCTCAAGGCCTTCGCCGGGGGCAGGCGGGGCGCCGGTCGCCGCTGCATACACAGCATTCACGAATCGATGAAATGGGCCGTCCGGCGTCTTCGTAGCCGACCCGCGGCCGTGCGCGGCGAGATAGAGTTCGGCGCAGAACTTGACCATCTGATGCCGGGCGGCGCCATAGATTGCGCCTACCGCTCGCCGCGAGCCTGTCTTGTGCCTTTCGGTGAGCCTCGCGGCTCGACCAGCCTCACCGGCCGCCTTCTCAAGGGTGGTTGCGAGTGCATCCCAGCCGGCCGACCTAATCTGCCAGAGCAGAAACTCCCCAGCATCCTTGCCGCTCAATGACGGATCGTTACGCGCGGCTGCCTCGCACGCCATCGTGAAGAGCGTCCTCTGTGGCGCAGCCCGCCACTCATCGCCAGGAAGAATTCCGAGCAGGACGTTGCGCTCAAGAAGGCCGCACGCGCGAAGCGTCCGCGAGGCCTTGCGGAGAGAAGCTTCAAGCGCCGATGCGCGATCGGCAACGTCCCGCATTGTGGGGCTTCGTTGTTCGGCCTTTAGCTGCTCGTTGAATGCATTGCAGATCCCGCTGATGCTGTAGGCGGCGTCGAACTCAGGATGAAGCCGGGGGTTTCGCGGCGGCCCCAGCTCTTGCACGGCTGCGCGGATCGCCGCGGCACGGCGCCGATCAGCCACGGCTGCCACCCTTCCGCAGCGTCACGACGTTGCCGGCCGGCTTGCCCGAGACGATGCCGGCCAGATGCGCGGCCCATCGCTCGAGCGCGGCCCGCTTTTCCGCCGCCCGGTCATATAGCTCGTAGTGCCGCGCCGTGATCCCCGGCGGGGTGTGGTTGAGCACGGCGCCGATGACGTCGCGATGAATGCCCAGGCCAGCCGCCCCCGTGGCAAAGGTCCGCCGGAGGTCGTGCAGGTGCCAGTCGTCGACCTTCGCCGCCTTCTCGCCCTTCGCCTTCGCGGTCTCGATCGCGGCGGCGATCTTGTCGTCAAGAAGGCCTCGGAACTTCGACCATCCGCCGACTGCGGTATGCCCGCCGTCATAGGAGAAGACGAACGGGCCGGGCTCGGCCTCGGGGCCGCGCTCCTTCACGAAGGCGTCAACCGCCGCAATCTGGGCTTTGACGATCGCGACGGCGGAGGCGGGGAGAGGCACCAGATGCGCCCGCCCGTTCTTCGTCATGCTGCCCGGGATCGTCCACTCGGATTTCGCGAGGTTCAGATCCTCCCGGCGCATGGTGCCGACTTCGCCCCGCCGCTGCCCCAGGATGGCGAGCAGCTTCACCACGGCGCCATAGGCTCCGCCGGTCGCCGTCGCGCCCACCCAGATCAAGCGGAGTTCGGGGTCGGGGATCACGCGCTCGCGAGGTTCCTCTTTCGCGCGCATCGGCAGCCGGGCCGCCGGGTTGCTCCCGAGGTCGGTCTCGTCTTCGTCAAACTCGGCGAGCAGCCAGTTGAAGAATTTGGAGATAGCCGACTGCCTCCGGTTGGCGGCGATCGGCCCGCCGTCGGTCTCGATCTTCGCCAGCAGCTCCCGGACGTGGCTGCGGCGAACGTCCGCCACCTGCATGTCACCCCATGCGCCGATCACGTCCCGCCGGAACACGCTCGCCGTTTCCTTCCCGTACCGCCCGCCGAGCTGCCCCTGCAGATACCGGGCAATGAACTGCTCTCCGCGTGCCCGCACGGTGTTCGCCGTTCGCCGGTCTTGGGCCAGCGTCGCAGCCGCGGCCTCGCGCTCCCGCTTTGCCCGGGCCGCCGCCTCCCGATCCGCCTCCACTTGATCGGGGTCGAGGCCTTGCGCCAGCAGCGCGAGCTTCGCCCGAGCCTGCGCCCGCGCCCATGCAAGCGACCCGAAGTCTTCCTCGCCCGCGGCCTGTTCTATCCAGGGCCCGAGCGTCCACCGCGTCGGCTGGGCAGCGCCTGGCTTGCGCCGGCGCAGCACGAACGACTTGCTACCGCCGCTCGTGACGCGGAGGAGCAGGCCGGGAACGATGGCGTCCGCATAGTCCTTCCGGGTGCCGTCCGGGGCCGGCGGGATGGCCTTGATCAGCTTGGCGGACAGTTCGGGCATGACGCGCGCTCCCCTTTCGGGCCTCTGGAGGTCGTGGCCCAAAGCCGCTGGGGCCACGCTGGGGCCACGGAAGCGTTTTGTACGCGTGTGACACCCTGTCATGCAGGGTGACGAAGAAACGGCAGAATATCAAGGAAAATGCCGCGAAATGCCGTTCACATGCGGTAACGGCAGATCACGGCAAATCACCGGATCATCAGATTGTGGCTCTGGAGGTCGCCGGTTCGATCCCGGTCGCTCGCCCCACTCACCGCGCGGATAATCCGCGCCCGGCTCCCACATCCGGAGTCAGTCGCCCGCAGCCGTTCAGTCACCCGCAGTGCCGCCTGCCTCGTTCTTGCGGGCCTGGCGGCCGGCGGCAGCGGCGATGTCGGGATGTCGGGCATAAGTGCGTTTCGCGGCCGGCACGGCCTGTCCGCCTTTCGACGATATCTGCGCGTGCTGTTCCTTGCTCATGGCGGCGAAGCCCCGCTTCTGGGGCAGACGATGGACCACCTTCGGCGGCTGCATGATGTTCCTTCCCAAGCTCGCCCCGTCCGGCGTTCGAGCGCACCGGCGGGCCGACCTGAACGACCGACATGGCTCCGGACGGGAGGGTCCGGCCGAGGAAGAAACACCGAAGCCCTACGTGTGTTGCTAAGGTCCAGATGGACGAGGCGACGCGGCGCGGGCCATTCAGCCCTCATCGCCCGCGGCGTTCATCCCTCCCGCGCAACTGGCCGGACGGTGGCATCTCGAGCCGGTTCGCCCGGCAAACCGTCCGGCGCCTCCGGCCGGTCGAAGCCGGGCTCGGCATAGGCGCCCGACCCTTTCGGCCCGGTGACGTTCGCGTCCTTGTCCCTGACGGTGTCGCGCCGTTTCTCGCCGTTCCGCGGGCGGGGCTGGTGCGGGGAGTGCGGCATCGGTTTCCTCCTGTCCTTCGATCGGGCGGGCCGCCGGCGCGTCCCTCAAGAGGGACGGACCTTCCGGCGCAGATGCTCCTCGGTCGCTTCGTAGTCATCCGGGTGGCTGTACTGTTCCCGCGTCGCCGCCTCGGTTATGGCGTCGTTGGCCCGGTTGCGGGTGCGATACTGATAGATCGCGTAGGCGATGCCGACAGCGAGACCGGCGGCGCCCAGACCGTAGAGCAGTTCGAACGGCATGGCGGGATTCTCCTTCCTGTCGTTGGTGCGATCGGGACCTTCGCCTGCCGTGTCCGTCAGGAGAGGCGCGGCGATTGGTCGGTTTCGACCTCCACGATCGGTGTAGCCACGAGGTCGCTGAGGGAAACGATGCCCACGAGCCTCTTGTCGCGGCTCAGCACCGGAAGGCGGCGGACCTGGAGACCGACAATGTTGCGGGCGAGGTCGTCCAGGCTCTCGTCCTCGTAGACATACTTGACCTCCGGCGTCATGACCTCGGCGACGCTTCGATCGGGAGTGAGCCCGGCGGCGACGCCCCGGATGGCGATGTCGCGATCCGTCAGCATCCCCACGAGGCGGTCTCCTTCGCCCACGGGGAGGACCCCGGCATCAATCTCCGACATGAGACGTGCGGCGTGCTGCATCGTGTCGCCGGGTGAAACGATGGTGACGTCTCGCGTCATGATTTGTGCGATCTGCATTTTTTAGCGCCTTCCGTCACGTATCATCATTCCGCAACGGTGGGGCCGGGCGCTTGTTCCGGGCTTCCGACAGCAAAAAACACCCGGCCAGCGCGAGCGCCGGCCGGGTAGTTGCGGTGTCGTCGTCAAGGGCCGGCGGGGGAATAGGGGGAAGCCGGCCCCGCGTGAACAACCAGCGGGCACGCCCTTGGTTCCCGGCCTCGCGATATTTTTTTCAGCGCTCCGAGCCAGCCGGGATTCCACCAAGGAGCGAGGCGACCGCTCTCCAAAGGCGTGCCTGGCCGGTGTCGCCGATCGACAGGAAGGCGGAAGCATAGGCGCGGGCGAGGGAGGCGGCATCGGCGCCGTGTTCGCACCGGAAGCGGACCGCCTCGGCGGCCGTTTGGCCGAGGCTCGCGGAGGGCTGCATGCGGGAAGATCTCCTGGCCCTTGATCTCGATACAGGGAAGTGGCGGGAAGGCCGGTTTGTTCCCGCTCGGAACTTTGTCTTTGGTCCCTTGTTTGGGCGGCGATGCACGTCTTCCAGTCGCATCTTCCTTTCGGCAAGGAGAACCCGTTCGTGATCCATCGCCCAATGCTTTCGATCGTCTTCGCCACGGCCATGGGAGCCACAGCCCTGGCCCAACCGGCGGCTGCCGAAGCCTGCAGGCCGGATGCCGCCACCAGCGGCCGCTACCAGCCGGTCGTCCTCCACTTCGATACGGGCAGCACGGCGATCAAGGCCGAAGACCAGCGCAAGCTGGCCGAGATGGCGCAGATCGCCAAGGCGAGCAAGATCCAGCAGATCTGCATCAAGGGCTTCGCCGACAAGCAGGGCGATGCCGAAATGAACAGGAAACTGTCCGAGGCGCGGGCCGAGGCCGTGGCCGCCGAGTTCGGCAGGCTCGGTATCGGACGCGACTATCTCGCCATGACGGGAGAGGGCGAACCGGGTGGTGCCTTCTTCTCCAACACGGTCGGCAAGTCTGAATCCGACCGGCGCGTCGAGGTTCGGATCGCCCGCTGACCCCACGAGTCCCGCCTTCCACCGGGACAAGGGGGCCGGTGGAAGGCGCCTGGGGCCGTTTGACCTGCATCAATGGCGAAGGGCGCGGTTGCCCCTTGACTGCCCGTCACGGATTCGTGCGGACAGGAGCGCCGGGAATGAAGAAGGGATTGATTGTCGCGGCCGCCGGCTGCCTCGGGGCGCTGGCCGCGATGCCGGCCTCGGCGGGCGATTTCGACTGGCTCGACCTCAAGGGCTCGCTCGGCCAAGCGGGCGGCCACAAGCGGTATGTTCCTCCCCTCGCCAATCCGCTGTTCAACGAGACGCCCTACATCACGACCGAACTGCGGGCGATCTACATACATCAGGACATACCGAACAGCTTTCTCACCGGTGGCGGCAACATCGACCTGGGTGCCGCGGAGGTGCGTATCGCACTGACCGACAGGCTGGGGTTCATCGCTTCCAAGGACGGCTATGCCGACCTGCACTTCAATTCCGGCCTGCGCGACGAGAGCGGCTTCGCCAACATTTCGCTGGGCTTCAAGTACGCGGTGATTTCCGATCCGGCATCCAATGCGATCCTGACTGTCGGTGCCGAGTATGAGCCGCCGACCGGCAATCTGAGAACCACCGGCATCAGCCTGCAGGGGCGCGGGGACGGTTTCGTCGACCTGTTCGTCACCGGTGCCAAGGCCTTCGGCCCGCTCGGGCTGCAAGCCAGCCTCGGGACCAACCTCGCGCTCGACGGTGCCCATGACACCTCCATGTTCCACTGGTCGCTGCATGCCGACTACGAGGTGCTGCCCGGCATCTGGCCGATGGTCGAACTGAACGGCTTTTCCGTCATCGACAAGGGGTCGCGCAACGCGGCGTTCAACTTCGAGGGAACCGATCTGGTCAATTTCGGCGCCGGCAGGGCAGGGACGGTGGTAACCGCCGCGGTCGGCTTCCGGGCCCGACTGCTGGAGAACGTGCTGCTGGGCTTCGGCTACGAGCGGCCGATCACGGACCGCGAGGATCTCCTCAACTGGCGTATCTATGGCGATCTCGTGATCCGCTACTGATCGCGCTACGATCGGTGGATGACGCACAAGCTCGATACCAAGGGTCTGTCCTGCCCGCTGCCGTTCTTTCGGGTCAAGAAGGTGTTGGGGGAGATCGCCCCCGGCACCTTGCTCGAGATCGAGGCGACCGACCCGCAGGCGCCGGTCGAAATCCGGAATCTCTGCATCATGGAAGGCCACGAACTGCTGACCGACGAGTCGATCCCGGGCGGCTACCGCCTGGTATTGAAGCGCGGTCGAGGATAGTGATCAGTCGCGCAGGAAGGGCAGCACGATCCCGTTGAAGGCCTGCTCTTCGGTGCGCGGTACCATGTGGCCGCCTCGGTCCATCACACGATAGAGCGCGCGGGGCAGGTGTCGCTTCAGGTCGTCGGATAGATAACGCGGGGTCACCACGTCGTCCTCGGCGACGACGATCAGTGTCGGCTGGCCGATCTTCGCCAGATGCGGTGTTCCGTCGAAAGCGCAGATGGCATCGATCCGGCTCGCCGTGATGGCGGGGTCTGCGGCGACGGCGAGCGCCGCCCGACGTTCGGCGGCCAGCGTCTGGGCATGTGCGCTTATGTAACTGGGCGGGAACAGCGCCAGGGCGGCGGCTTCGGCATAGGCCTCATTGCCGCTGTCGAGCAGAACCCGCTTTCGGACATCGAACAACAGCCGGAAATAGGCGTCGGCGACCCGCCAGGTGGCGCCCAGGACGAGCCGTCCGATGCGGTCGGGACGGGTCGCTGCCAAGACCTGACCAATGGCGCCGCCGGTGGAATGCCCGACATAATGCGCCCGCTCGATCTTCAGGGCATCCATCAGGCCTATGACGTCCTCCGCCATGCCCTCGACCGTGTAGGCCCGCCTCGTGTGACTGCTCTGGCCGCAGCCACGGTGATCGTGGGTGATGACGGTGAAATGGGGCGAAAACGCCGCGACCTGCGCCTTCCAGAAGGCACCGATGCCGCCCAGGCCGGGAACGAGGAGGAGCGGCGGGCCGGACCCGGCGACCTCGTAGAATATCTCCCCGTCCTTCAGCGCGGCCTTCGGCATCGCTACTTCGTCCCGAAAAGGCGGTCACCCGCATCGCCCAGGCCTGGCATGATATAGCCGTGATCGTTCAGGTGGCTGTCGATCGCACAGGTGAAGATGGGCACGTCGGGATGCGCCTTGCCCAGAGTCTCGACGCCCTGCGGGGCGGAGAGGACGCAGGCGTACTTGATCGAGTGGCCGCCGCTCTGCTTCACGCGATCGACGGCGGCGGCGGCGGAATGTCCGGTCGCGAGCATCGGATCGAGCACGATGATGTCGCGCTCTGCGATGTCCTCGGGAAGCTTGCAGTAGTATTCGACGGCTTCGAGCGTGGTGGGGTCGCGATATAGGCCGATATGTCCGACCCGGGCCGAGGGCAGGATCTCGAGCATTCCGTCGAGCAATCCGTTGCCGGCCCGAAGCACCGAAATGAAGCAGACCCGCCGGCCGGCCAGTTGAGGGGCCATCATTCGGGTCAGGGGCGTCTGGATCTCCACCTTCTCCAGCGGCAGGTCGCGCAGCACCTCATAGGCGATGAGCATGCCGATCTCGCGCACGTGGCGGCGGAATTCCCAGTCGGGGGTCTCGCGGCGGCGCAACTGGGTCAGCTTGTGCTGGACCAGCGGATGATCGATCACGGTAGCGGCAGCGCTCATGTCCCCGTATGCCCCTTGCTTTCAGAAGATCGTCCCATCGGAGAGAACGGTTATCGGCGGCCCGCCGCCGTCGCGCTTTTCCCCGGCGATGCGGCGGCCGGCCGCCCAGGTGCCGCCTTCGAGCACTTTTGCGAGCGGCAGGCTGTCGGCGTCCTTGCCCAGGCGCAGCCGCACGAGCCCGGCGATACGATCGAGCAGGCAAACGGTCAATGCACGCCACTCCACGACCAGTTCGGACGTCGCATCATGCGGCGCGCTCCAAACCTCGGGATAGCAGGGCACCAGCACGCCGGCATCGATGAAGAAACCGCCGTTGCGGTATTCCGGCAGGCCGGTGAGCCTGTCGAGGCCGACGATCCGCAATCCGAGCCATTCCAGCGGCTCGAGCAGCGAATAGGTCAGCCACTGAGAGAGCTTGTGGAAGGGAACGAGGCCACTGCCCGAGTCCGTCGTGATCGCGGCGGGATGGCGGCCGACGTCCCCGAGCGGGGTGCCGCCGAGAACCACGCGGGCAGGCCAGACCGGCGCCAGCATCTGCATGACGAACCAGAAGAGCGTCGTCGCCTGCAACTCCCCGTCGCGCGCCGCGGCCAGCGCGAGATCGGCCAGATGACCGATCCGCTGGTTGCCAACGGGGAAAAGGGTCGTGTTCGACTGGATGCCGAGCCCGAGCCTGCGCAGCAGTCCGGCCCTCTGTTCCACGCCGACCAGCGGATTGCCGGGCGCGACCTGGAAAGCCTTCGTCACGGCGTCGGAAGGAAGCTGCGCCAGCGCATCGGCATCGGCGCGAAGCGGGCGGCCCGGATCGGCGGAGAGCGCGCCCGAGCGAAACAGCGCGATGCTTGCGAAGGCGAGACCCTCGGAGCGGCCGGTGGAGGTTCCCGTCGCCGGATCGGTCCAGCGCCAGTCCGGGCCTGCCCCGGCATCGAGCAGCACACTCGGCACGACGAGGTCGATCGCCATGCGCGCCTTGTCGAGATCGGACAGGCGGGGCTGTTCGGCGAGCAGCGCCCCCCATCGGTCGACACCGCCGGCGGAGAAGTGACGCCAGCGGCTGTGATAGGGGATTTCGAGTTTCGGATGGTTGGCGAGAATCGTCTCGACCACGTAGTCGGCCGCCGCCGGAAGGGCCATGAGGTCCAGGCGGAAGTGCTTCAACTGCTTTGCCAATCCGGCTTCGAACACCATGGCACAACGCTCGCGTATCGCCCTGGGCGAACGCAGATGAGCAAGGACGGCTGCGGGAACGGGAGCGGAAGACACGGGCGTCACTCGTCCAGCGTGCGCCCCTTCGCTATCCCGAGTTCGCGCTCGTCCGGGCGCTTGCCGGCATTGAAGTAGCCCGCCGCGACCTTGGCGTCCATTTCGACGCGGGCATCGGCGGGAATGAGTTCGTCGGGGATTGGGACGCGTTCGATGATCTCGATGCCCGACCTGACCAGCGCGTCGTGCTTCATGTCGCTCATCGACGCCATGCGGTCGATCCGGCTGATGCCGAGCCAGTTCAGCACGTCGGGCATGAGTTCCTGGAAGCGCATGTCCTGCACGCCGGCCACGCATTCGGTGCGCCGGAAATACTGGTCCGCCCGGTCGCCGCCCTCCTGGCGCTTGCGGGCGTTGTAGACGAGGAACTTGGTCACTTCGCCCAGCGCCCGGCCTTCCTTCCTGTTGTAGACGACCACGCCTACGCCGCCGGCCTGCGCCGTTTCTATGCAGAGTTCGATCCCGTGCGTGAGATAGGGGCGGCAGGTACAGATGTCGGAGCCGAAGACGTCGGATCCGTTGCATTCGTCATGCACCCGGCAGGCGAGCGGGTAGCGGGTATCGCCCAGTCTGGCCGGATCGCCCAGGATGTATACCGTCGCGCCGCCGATCGGCGGCAGGAACACCTTCAGGTCCGGCCGGGTAACGAGTTCGGGGAACATCCGGCCGGTATACTCGAACAGGCTGCGGCGGAGCCGCGGCTCCTCGACTCCGAATCGCTCGGCGATGCCGGGCAGCCACCAGACCGGCTCGATCGCCACCTTGGTCACGCGGGCATCGCCACCGGGGGTCAGGATCTGGTTGTCCGAGCGCAGCCGGCCCGCGGCGAGCGCGTCGCGCAGTTCCGGCATGTTGATATGCGCGCGCGTCACCGCGATGGTCGGGCGAATGTCGTAGCCCCTCGCGATATAGTCGGAGAATACTTCGGTCGATACGTGGCCGAAGGGATCCAGCGACACGATCTTGCGCGGATCGGACCATTGCGGATGCGGCCCTATGGCCACCGCGGGCGATGTATTGGTCAGATCGGGGATGTGGTCGGTGGCGAGCTTCCCGGCCGCCACCGCCAGAGCGCGATAGACGGCGTAGGACCCGGAATGGGCACCGATGACGTTGCGATGCTGCGGATGGGTCGTCGTGCCAATCACCGGCCCGCGCGTCATTGGATCGGCGGCACCCCAACGGATCGCCACGGGTTTCTGCCCGGGTCCCGGATGCGAGGAAAGGACGATGTGCTTTTCTTGAGCCAGCTTCCGATCGGCCATGATCGCCTTTGTTCCCGACCAGCGGGGTAGTTCAACGGAAGCCAATACTGAATAGCAGACGTTACCTCGAAGTCAATGCGGCGAGCGCCCGGCCGCACGAAGAAGGAGGCGCAGTGCCTCGTCGAGCGCACCCGCGAACCGCGACCGGTCCGCCCGGCCCATAGGAGCCTGGCCGCCGGTGATCGCGCCGATCTCGCGCAGGTGGCGCGACAGCTCCCGGCCGGCGAGGGCGCCGCCGATATTGGCGGCCGTCCAGGCCCGGCCCTGCGGGCTCAGCGCCGCCGCCCCCTTGGCGAGGCAGCGTGCCGCGAGGGGGATATCACCGGTGACGCAGAGATCCGCCGGACCGATGCGCTCCGCGATCCAGTCGTCGGCGGCGTCCGCGCCCTGGCCGACGAAGACCAGCCTTACTCCCGGGTAGGTGGGGGGACGGATCGGGCGCGATCCGTTGGATACGACATGGACGTGAAGGGATAGGCGTTCGGCGACGCGGTAGACCTCGTCGCGCACCGGGCAGGCATCCCCATCGACATAGATTTCGGTCAAGAGCGGATCAGCCTTTCGGAAAATTGCGCCGCTGCACCGGGGCGAATGCGGGTTGGGTATCCATCCTCGCCGCCGCGGCGTGCAGCTTAGGGCAGTGGTCGGCGAACCACGGCCGTTTGGGACGCCACTGGGTCATTACGGCGAGATAGAGGTCGAGCGCCGACATCCGTTCGCCCAGGAACCAGGGCGCTCCGGCTTCCGCTTCGAGCTGGCGATAGAGTTTCTGCGCGTAGGCATCGACTCTGGCCTTGAAACCCCTCTGCGCCTCGGGCAGTTCGACAAAGCGCGATGGGTCGTCGGCATAGGTGAAGGTCGGATAGACATTGGCGACCAGGAAGACCAGCCAGCGCAGGAAAGCCGGACGCGTCGTTTCGCTCGCAGCCGGCACCAAGTCGGCCTTGCCCGCCACATCGGCCAGATACAGTGTGATGGCGGCACTTTCGGTCATGATCCGGCCGTCGGGGAGCACCAGCGTCGGCACCTGAGCGACCGGGTTGACGGCGGCGAGCCTCTCGCGCGCCTCGGCCGACTGAAACAGGTCACCTACCTCCTCGATCGTGAAGGGGAGGCCGTACCAGGCCAGTTGGGCCTCGACCAGAGCCGAGCCCCAGCCGGCGCGTGCAAAGAGCTTGTACATGGCGATCCTCTTGTCGATCGTTCGGACCGAGGGTCGCACGGGGAGGGGCATCGGACAATGCAGCACGACATCCTGATCGCGGGCGGTGGCATCGGCGGCCTGGCTGCGGCCCTGGGCCTGGCGCGCAAGGGCTTCACCGCAACCGTGCTGGAGCAGGCGCAGGCCTTCGGGGAGATCGGTGCCGGTATCCAGATCGCCCCCAATGCCTTTCGCGCCTTCGATGCGCTCGGTGTCGGCGACGCGGCCCGCGCGACCGCCGTGTACATCGACGATCTGGTGCTCATGGACGCTCTGGCCGACGAGCGCATCGCTGCGATTCCGCTGGGAGAGGCCTTCCGGGCGCGCTTCGGCAACCCTTATGCCGTCGTTCATCGGGCCGACCTGCACGCCATCCTGCTGGAGGCTTGCCGCAACCACCCGAAGGTGTCGCTCAGGGCGGGATGTGGCGTCGAGGGTTATCGGCAGGATGAGAACGCGGTCGTCGTCATGCTGCGCGGCGGCGAGAGACTGGCCGGCCGGGCGCTGGTCGGGGCGGACGGACTGTGGTCGGTGGTGCGCGCGCAGGTCGCCGCGGACGGGCCGCCGCGCGTCTCCGGTCACACGACCTACCGGTCGGTGATCCCGACCGAGCGCATGCCCAAGGACCTGCGCTGGAACGCGGCGACGCTCTGGGCCGGACCGAAGTGCCATATCGTCCATTATCCGCTGAAGGGCGGAAAGGTGTTCAACCTCGTGGTCACCTATCACAACGACGCACCTGAGCCCGTGGCCGGCAAGCCGGTGGGCAAGGACGAGGTGCAGGCGGGCTTCGGGCATATCGCTGAACGCCCCCGTCGGATCATCGAGCACGGCGAGGACTGGAAGCTCTGGGTACTGTGCGACCGTGATCCGGTGGAACGCTGGGTCGACGGGCGCGTCGTGCTGCTCGGCGATGCCGCTCACCCGATGCTGCAGTACATGGCGCAGGGCGCCTGCATGGCACTGGAGGACGCGGTCTGCCTCTCGACCCAGATGGAGCGGCACGGCGGCGATCATGCCAAGGCGTTCGAGGCCTATCGGCGCGAGCGACTGTCCCGCACGGGTCGGGTACAGCTCTATTCGCGCCTGATGGGCGACTACATTTACCACCCCGGCGGCGGCAAGGCCGCGGTGCGCAACGAGACCATGCGGATGATGACCGCGCAGGACTACTACGACCGCCTCGCCTGGCTTTACGGCGGCGGGTAGGGCCCGCCGCCGCGCGCCGGTTCAGGCGGCCCGGATCTGCCCTAGGAAGCGCGCCACCTCGTTCCGCAAGGTGTCCGCCTGCTTGGAGAGGTCGCCCGCCGAGGAGAGCATGCTGCTGGAGGCGCGCCCGGTCTCCGTCGCCGCCGCGGTGACGCCGCTGATGTTGGAGGAGACCTCCTGTGTACCGACCGCCGCCTGCTGCACGTTGCGGGCGATCTCCTGGGTCGAGGCACTCTGCTCCTCCACGGCGGAAGCGATCGAGGCCGCCACCTGATTGATCTCGCCGATCATATGGCCGATCTCCTGGATCGCGATCACGGCGTCGCCGGTCGCACCCTGGATGGCGGCGATCTGCTGCGAGATCTCCTCGGTCGCCTTGCCCGTCTGGTTGGCGAGGTTCTTGACCTCCGAGGCGACGACGGCGAAGCCCTTGCCGGCGTCGCCTGCGCGCGCCGCCTCGATGGTGGCATTCAGCGCGAGCAGGTTTGTCTGGCTGGCGATGTCGCTGATCAGCTTGATCACGTGGCCGATCTTCTGGGCCGCTTCGGTCAGTCCCTGGACCTGGTGATTGGTCTGTTCGGCGCGCTGCACGGCGCTGCCAGCCATGCTGCTGGCCGTCTGAACCTGGCGGCTGATCTCCGAGATCGAGGCGTTGAGCTGCTCCGCGGCAGAAGCCACCGTTTGCACGTTGACCGACGCCTGTTCGGAGGCGGCGACACCCGCCGCCGCCTGGCGCGAGGTTTCGTCGGCGGTTCCGGACAGGGTCTGGGCGCCGCGTTCCACATCCGTCGCGGCGGCGGCGACCGAACCGACGACTCCCCCGACGGAAGCCTCGAAGGCATCGGCCATGCTTCGCATCGCGGCCCGGCGCTTCTCCTCTTCCTCCGCACGCAGGCGCTCCGCTTCGGCCATGCGGTGCGACTCGGCCGCGCGCATCGCCTCCTCGGCTTCCGAGAGGCGGCGTTCCAGCGTCGCCTGCGCTTCGGCACGCTGGGCCTCGTCTCTCCTACGCACTTCCTCGCGTTCGGCCTCCTGGGCGAGGCGGGTGGCTTCGGCCTCCGCGCGCAGGCGATCGGCTTCCAGGCCGGCGTTCCTGAAGACCTCCAGAGCGCGCGCGAGTTGTCCGATTTCGTCCCGCCGGGCGGTATCCGGGACGGCCGCCGCGAAGTCTCCCTTCGCCACCAGGCCCATGAGATCGGCAATGCCGACCAGCGGCGCCAGAACCTTGCGGCGGAACAGCAGGGTGGCGACGAGCAGCGAGCCGAGAACGGCGAGCGTGACGGCAGCCTGGACGAACAGGGTGGTCCGTGCCTCGCCGGCGTCGCCGGCGGCCTGATCCGCCATCTGCTTCAGCGCCGCGTCGCGGATTAGGAACATCACGCCGAGCGCATCGACGATCTCGCGGTCCCAGTCGGCGGCCGGGATGCCATAGGCCGCGCCTGAACGCGACTCCTCGATCGTCTTAACGATCTTCGCGCGCACGGGCTCCAACATCCGTTTCTCGACATCGGCATGCGCCTGGCGCACCGGACTCGCCTCATCCTGTTCGAGTGCGGTGAAGCGGAGCCGGGAACGGGCGGCGTCGAAACCGCCGAGGCCGCGTTCGGCACGGCTCAGCTCCTCCGCCGTCATCTGGCGGCCCTGCCGGAGGGCACCACCGATAGGAATGATGGTCGCCGACGCGGCCTCGCGCAGATCGAGCACGGCGCGTGCTGTGTCGGCAAGGTCGCCGGCACCCGCGCTCGATCCGTTCAGCTTGTGCTGCACCTCGTCGATGACCGGGGTGACCTTGGCCTGGATCTTGAGGCCGATGGTGGAGAGTTCGGGCTGCAGACGCATGCGCTCGGGACGGTCCGAGGCGAGCGCCTTGTCGTACTGACCCCGCAGGGCCTGCGTCTCCGACCGCACCGCCTTGATCGTCTCGCCCAGGGCCGCCGGGACGACGCCGGTCAGCCGGACCAGAGCGGACTCGGTCGCATTCAAGGCGTCATCCGCGCTCTGACGGACCTTGGCCACCGTGTCGCGCTGGGCCTGGCCGACCTCCTGCGCCGTCAGGGCTCGAGTGGAGAGGGATCGTTCACTTGCCGCCCGCTCGGGTATCAGGAGCACGGAAGCGTAGGCCTCGCTCAGGGACATGGCGAGTTCGGCCCGCGACAGCGCGGACCATGAACCCGTCAGGAGATACCCCCCGAAGGCGCAACCCAGGACGCCAACCGCCGCGGCGGCGGCCGTGAACATAGATCCAATTTTCATTTCGCGGTCCCGTTGGATTACTTCTGCCGAGAGTTGACGCATGGTCTTCCGCGCTCGCGGATTTCGGCGCGACAATGGCCTTCGGGACCTAATATTGGCTTAAGCGGGAGGGGGCGGCGCCAGGAACCAGTCCAGGATCGCTCCGTTCTCCTCGCGAGGGTAGGTGTGCGACAGGTCGCCGATCTCACGATAGGTGACGTTTGCCCCGGCGGCCTCAAGCGACTGCCGGGCCGTGCGCGCGATATCGATCGGGAACATCCAATCGCGCATCCCGTGGACCAGGTAGATCGGGCGCGAGCGTACCATCGCCGGGTCTACGAATCCGAGCAGCATGGGATGAAAGCTCGCCGCTATCGGGGCGAGGTGGGTGAACGGTGATCCGGTGGTGAGGCCGGTCACGAACGTGAAGGTGCCGCCATCGCTCATCCCGGTCAGCAGAAGATGCTCGCGGTCGATGGCCCAGGTCTGTCCGATGAAGTCGAGGATGCGGTGCAGCCGCGGCCCGTCGACCGAGGGGTCCATCAGGGACCAAGTCGCCTCGGAAGCCGTCGGGCTGACCAGAATGATACCGCGGCTGCGTGCTTCCCGAATCCAAGTCCACAGGAAAGTGCGGCCATGGCCGCTGCCGCCATGCAGCGCGAAGATGACCGGATAGGCGCGGGATGGATCATAGGTCTCCGGCATGTAGACGGAGAACCCGCCCCGTGCCTCGCGCTCGTTGTCGACATGCAGAAGCCCGACATTCCGCTGCATCGGATCGGCGCCGGCGAGGCCGTCGAGCAGGACTCGATCGTCGCGCGCCGACGCCTCGAGGAAAAACTGGCTCACCGGCCGCAGGGCCGATGCCACGGGGTAGAGGGATTCCAGTGCCCGGGCGTGATGACGCAGCGCGCGGTAGGCCAGCATCAGGGCGTCGGGATGGCCGACGGCGGCGCGCAGGTCCCGGAAGACGCGGTCCGCAGCGTCGGCCGACTGGACGAGATGGTCCCGGAAGGCAGCGAGATGATCGGGCCACGGAGCCGCCTCAAGCGTGGCGAGGCCTGCCCGCAGAGCCGTATCGCGCTCGCCGATGAAGTCGACTAGGTCGCGCAGGAGCGGGGGGTGAAGGTGGCGGGCGATGAAGATCTGCGCCTCGAGAGCGGCGAGCAACGGACGCACGACCGCCACGATCGCCTCCATGAGCACATCGTTCTGGTCGCTCAAGCCTTCCTCCCGATGCCTGTGCCCGCGGTCGGACGTTGACCTCGACCGCAGGGTGCCGGATACCTTGCCGGAAACACAAGCGCATCCGGGAGGGAGCGGCAATGGAATTGAACCTCATCAGGCTCGCCGTCGCCGACGGCATCGGCGTCGTCACCATGGACAATCCGCCGGTAAACGCGCAGAGCGCGCAGTTCAATCTCGAGATGGCCTATGTCTTCGACGTGATCAGCGACCGTGCGGATGTCAGGGTCGCCGTCCTGACGGGGGCGGGCAAGGTCTTCTCGGCCGGCGCCGATATGAAGGGGAGGGGCAACCTGGCCGATCCGGGCGAGCGCTGGCAGCACAATCGGCGGACCCGCGAGAGCTATCACGCGATCCGGGAGTGCGCGAAGCCCGTGATCGCGGCGATCAATGGCGCAGCCCTGGGCGCTGGACTGGCGGTGGCCGCGTCCTGCGACATCCTGATCGCGGCAGAGGAGGCCGCCCTCGGCCTGCCGGAGATCGGCGTAGGCCTTCTCGGCGGGGGCAAGCATGCCCAGCGGCTGTTCGGGCATTCCACGCTGCGCCGGATGATGTTCACCGGCTACAGGGTGAAGGGGCCGGAACTCCTTCGTCTGGGCATCGTCGAGGCCTGCGTGCCCCAGGCGGAGCTTATGCCCAGAGCGATGGCCATCGCAGCCGAGATCGCCGAGAAGAGCCCGGCCGCGGTCCGGCTGGCCAAGCAATCGCTCAACACCATCGAGGATATGAGCCTGCGCGACGGCTATCGCTATGAACAGAACATGACGGCGCAGCTCTCCGAACATCCGGACTCCAAGGAAGCGGCGGCGGCGTTCCTGGAGAAGAGGAAACCCGTCTTCAGGAGCTGACCGGATCGCGCCACCTGGGCGCCCGGCCGCGGCGCCGGCGGGGTGTCAGGCGGCTGCGAAAACCTGGGTCCTGTTCACGCGCCCGCCCGCTCGGGTGGCGGGAAACACGATGGTGACCGTCGTGCCCTGATCCACGACGCTCTCGATCACGAGCTCCGCACCATGCAGTCGCACGAAGTGTTGCACGAGGGCGAGACCCAGCCCGGTGCCTTCGTGCCGACGATCGAGCCCGCGGTCGACCTGATGGAAAGGCAGTGTGACCTTGTCCAGCGCGTCCGGCGGTATGCCTATGCCGGTGTCCGTCACCGACAGGGCCAGTGCGCCGTCCGGGCGAAGCCTGGTCGAGACGGTGACGCTGCCGCCGGTGGGGGTGAACTTCACCGCGTTGGACAGGAGGTTCATGATCATCTGGCGGAGGATCCGGTTGTCGGCGAGGAGCCTCGGCACGCCGGGCTCCGCTTCGGTTCGGAGGCTGATCGCGCCGGCCTCCGCCCGCTCGCCGAGGAAGCGCAGGCAAGCCGCGACCGCCGCGGCGACATCGACCGGTTCCTCGTTCAGTTCGATCTGGCCCGCTTCGACTTTCGCCAGGTCGAGCATGTCGTTGATGATGGACAGTAGGTGCTGACCGCTGCGGTGGATGTCGAGCGCATACTCGCTGTAGCGCTGATTGCCGAGCGGACCGAAGAGCTCGTCGCGCAGCACTTCGGAAAAGCCGATGACCGCGTTGAGCGGCGTCCGCAACTCGTGGCTCATGTTGGCCACGAATTCCGACTTGGCGCGGTTCGCGTCCTCGGCGGCATGCTTGGCCTTCAGGACGTTGGCCTCGCGCTCCTTCTCCGCGGTGATGTCGAGCACGACGAGGGATGTCCCGCCGTCGGCCAGGCGTTGCTCGCGCACCTGTTCCCAATGTCCGTTTCTGAGCCGACGTTCGACCGGGTCGCCCGGGCTGCGGTGCTGGGCGAGACGGCGCTGCACATACGCCTCGACGTCGATCTCGGCCCCGCCCGGCAGGCTGAGATCGAGCCGGCCGCGGGCCACGCTGGCGCGGACCAGTGCCTCGAAACTGGTGCCCGGTATCAGCATGTCCGCAAGCTCCGCATGTCCCCGTGCATAGGCGGAGTTGGCGATGATGAATCTGTCGTGTTCGTCGAACAGGGCGATGCCGGTCGACAGTCCCTCGATCGCGCTGCCGACCCGATCCTCCGCCGTCCGGGCGAGGCGTGTCCTGATCCTTTGGGTATGGCCGGCGACGCGGAAGGCGGCCAGACCGAGCAGATAGCCGCCGAAGGCCATCGCCGATCCGGCGACCAGTCCATCCCACCGGGCGGCGGCGAGCAGCGGGTCGGCCGGCAGGTCGATCACCAGCGCTCCCATCATGTCGCCCGCTTTCCATACGGGATCGCCGCCGTATTGCAGGGCGTTGTGGCAGTCTGCACAAGCCTGCGCGGTTGCGATCGACGGCATCGCACTGCGCAGCAGCTTGCGTCCTTCGACCTCGACCATGCTCGGGGCCCGTCCCGCCTGCCGGTCGCGCTCCATCCGCGTCAGCAGATCGATGAGCGGCGCATCGTAGGGCGGCGTGAGGATCGAGCGCCCGTCGGTGCCGACCATCGCAATGCGGAGGCTCTCCTCGTTTGGCCGTGCATCTGCGAAATGCGACAGGGCGCGGGCGCGGAACGCCGCCGGGACGGTGGCCGACTGGGCCGAAAGACGGTCGCGCTCCCTGGTGTATGTCGAGACGAAGGAATTGACGAGTTCCAGCGAGATTGCCGCTTCGTGTCCGAAGCGCTCCGTCGTGTTCCGGATCTGGTAGCTCTGCACCTGAGCGCCGACGAGGACACCGACGAGCAGGCAGAGAACCAGCAGTCCTCCATGCCCGAGGATCTGGGCTCTGGAGGTCTTGCGGAGCGGAAACGGACTGCTGTCGGACATGGTTCAGGGAAGGGCCGCCGCGAACACCCGAGGCCGCCGGGCGAAGGCGGATCGTCTGTTCCTGCGCCATTAGCGGCATACATGTCTGAACAAAAGGCTTACGACGCGGCTCCCCCTCCCGTTGGCCCGCCTGCAGTCATCGCCCCAGACGCCACCCGACCGAGGCTGCCATCTCCTGGAAGAAGTCGATGTCGTAGGCCTGTTCGGGCGTCCGTCGCACCATCTCGTCGATGCGATGGGCGTCATCCCCCACGAGAATGCGCCAGCGCGACGCCTTGACACCGTCGAGGATGACTTTCGCCGCCTCCGCGGCCGTCATCGGGGCCTCCTCCAGGAAGCGTCTGGCCCGGTCACGCATGAGCGCTTCCAGCTGTTCGTCGGTCAGGCCGGAGGAATCGACCTTCATCGATGACAGGCGCGCACGGGCCTGGTTCAGTTCCGCCGCGCTTATGGTGTCTGATGTATTGCCGGCGATGACCTTCGCCGAATTGGAGGCGATGGAGGTTCCGATGTGGCCGGGCATCACGACCGAGCAGCGGATGTGGGGCGCATTCATCCTGAGGTCTGCGATCAGTGCCTCGGTGAAGCCACGCACCGCGAACTTCGCCGCAGAGTAGGCGGTGTGCGGCACATGCGGGCCGATCGACGCCCAGAAGCCGTTCACGCTACTGGTGTTCACGATGTGGCCTTCTTCGGCGCGCAGCATCATCGGCAGGAACGCACGGGTACACAGATACACCCCGCCCCAGCAGACGTTGAAGGTCTTCTCCCATTCCGCCCGATCGGTGGCGATCATGCTGCCGCCGCCCCCGATGCCCGCATTGTTGAACAGAAGATGGATGCGGTCAGTGTCCTGCTGCATGGCGGCCTCGTCGCGGAATCGCAGCACTTGACCTTCGTCCGACACATCGGCCGTATGGGCGGTGAGACGCTGTCCCTGACGGAGCGGCGTCGCCTCACAGAGGCGCCGGGTCTCGGCCATGGCGCCGGCGGAGACGTCGCACATGGCCACGCTGCAGCCCTCGGCGATCAGCTGGCGCACCAGTTCGCGCCCCATGCCGGTACCGCCGCCGGTAACGACGGCGATCCTGCCCGCGAATTCCTTCATGACGCTTCCTGTCCCTGTCACATTGTCGAGCCGGGCGAAACTGTACCTCCGGCGGCGAGCGATCAATCCCCGTCTTTCTTCCCGGGGCCGGCGCGCTGATTCGGTGCCCCGAAGTCGCGCCAGCCCCACCACCAGCGCACGAGGGTGGTCAGGAGTGCCAAAGCGCAGAACAACCAGGCGATGGCGGGAAAGTGCTGAGGGAAGATGCACATGGCGGCGAAGGCGAGGATCGTCTCGAAGCCTTCGGTCAGGCCGCCGAGATAGTAGAGGCCCTTGCGTGGAAAGGCCTCCGCCCGGCGGCCGCGCTCCGCGGCAATGGCGGCGAAGGCAAGGAAGCTGCTCGAGGTGCCCATGAAGGCGAAGAGCAGGCCTGCCGCTGCCAGCGCGTTCTGCTCCGGGTCGTGAATAGCGAATGCGAAGGGGATGGAGGCATAGAAGAGAAAGTCGAAGGCGATGTCGATGAAGGCGCCGCGGGGTGTCGGACCCAGAAGGCGCGCGACCTCGCCGTCGAGCCCGTCGAGAACCCGGTTCACGAGCAGCAGGATCAGGCCCGCGCCGTGGGCACCGAGAGCGATGGCCAGCGCAGCCGCGAGGCCGAGCGCGAGCCCGGCGAGCGAAATCGCGTCGGCGGAGATGCCGCGCGGGGCGAGCCGTGCCGCGACCGGACCGAGGAGGGCGTGCTGCAGCGGCAGGAGATAGCGATCGATCATGGACGGACTTCCTTCCCGACCCGCATTCACCCGCCGCGTTGGCGCCGCAGCAGTCGAGCGGAGAGGGACAGCACCCAGGGGGGGGTGTGTGCTTTCTGCCAGGCGGTCGCCAGGGCACGGTTGGCGTCGGCCCAGCCGGGATAGGGGTGAACGGTCCTGAGGATGGCTCTCAGTCCCAGGCCGTTGCGCATCGCGAGTGTGAATTCGGGCAGCATGTCGCCGGCATGGGCCCCGCAGAGGGTGACCCCTAGAATGCGGTCCTTGCCCGGCACCGTCAGCACCTTGGCGAAGCCGTCCGTGGCGCCTTCGATCACGGCTCGATCGATCGATGCGAAATCGACGCGGGTGACTTCGAAGGGGATCCCCCGCGCCGTTGCGTCCAGTTCGCTGAGGCCGGTGCGCGCGACCTCGGGATCGGTGTAGACGACGGAGGGAAACACCTCCAACCCCGGGGGCCAGGTCTTAACCCAGCCGAACAGTGCGTTCATGGTGGCCGACCAGGCATAGGCGGCGGCCGCGTGCGTGAACTGCAGCCCGCCGACGACATCGCCGGCGGCATGGATGGTCGGAATGCGCGTCGACAGCCGATCGTCCAGGACGAGCCCGCCATCCTCGATCAGGCCCAGTTCCTCGAGGCCGAAGCCTTCGACGCGCGGGCGGCGCCCCACCGCGACGAGAAGCGCATCGAAGGCGATCCGCTCTCCCCCGGTCACGAGGGCGCAGCCCGCGCCCGGCGCGCCCTCGAAGCGCTCCACGGCCCTGCCGGTGAGGATGCGCACCCCGTCGTTCGCCAGGGAGCGGGCGACGAGCGCGCTCGCTTCCGGATCCTCGGCGGGCAGCACGCGCGCGGCCCGTTCCACGACGGTGACCCCCGACCCCAGGCGGGCGAAAGCCTGCGCCAGTTCGCAACCGATCGCTCCGCCGCCCAGGATCATCAGATGTCCGGGCAGGCGGTCCAGGCGCCAAATGGTTTCCGATGTCAGCGGGGCAACGTCTTCGATACCCGGGACGCCGGGGATGACCGGAGCCGCGCCGGTCGCGATCACGATGCGCGCGGCGGTGATCGGACGTCCGTCGACCGCGACCGTCCAGGGATCGGTGACCCGCGCTCTGCCGCGGAAGACGCGGACACCCATGGCTTCGAAACGTTCGACCGAATCATGAGGGGCGATCCGGGCGATGACCTGTCTCAGCCGGTCCATCACATCCGGGAAACGCACCTGGGCGGCGGAAGTCAGACCGAAGGTGTCAGCGCGGCCCGCATCCCGGGCGAGCGCAGCGGCGCGCAGCAGTGCCTTCGAGGGGACGCAGCCCGTGTTCAGGCAGTCGCCGCCCATCTCGCCTTCCTCGACCAGGGCGACCCGGGCGCCCGCGCCCGCCGCGATGGCGGCGGTGACGAGACCGGCGGAACCCGCGCCGATCACCACCAGATTGAACTCGAGCGTGGCGGGCCGCTGCCAGCGCCGAAGGGCCACCTTGCGCCGCTGCAGCCCCACACCCCATCTGGCCGCGAAAGGAAGCGCCGCGAGGGCGAGGAGCGCGAGGATGACGCGCCAGCCCAGGATGTCGCCCGGCGAGGCGACCGTACCGATCTGCTCGCCCGCATTCACATAGACGATGGTCGCCGGCAGCATTCCCAGAGCGCTGACCCAGGCGAAGGTGCCGGGCGGCATGCGGGTCAGCCCCATGACGAGATTCACCAGAAAGAAGGGAACCGCGGGGATGAGGCGAAGGCCGAACAGGTAGAGGGCGCCGTCGCGCGCAATTCCACGCTGGAACCGGAGCATCGTCGCGGCGTAGCGCCGTTCGACCCAGCCGCGCAGCAGATGGCGCGCCAGGAGCATGGCGAGGGTGGCGCCCGCGACACTCGACACCGCCACGACGATGATCCCCAGACCCAGGCCGAAGGTCGCGCCCGCGACCAGCGTCAGAACGGCGGCGCCCGGTATGGACAGTGCCGCGACGAGGACATACACGGCGGAGAATCCCAGAACGGTCAGAACACCGTTGTCGCCGTACCAGGCGAGCCAGCGGTCTCGCTCGCGCAGCAGATCGTCAGCACTCCACCCGCCGCCCTGGACCCAGGCGAGGACGATAGCCACCGCGAGCAATAGGAAAGCGACGACCTTCCACTGGCCTCGGATAGCTGTAGGTTGGGGCATCCCTCGTCCGGGTCTCTCGGTTGCGATCGGCGCGCAGCATAGCGCCGGCCAGGAGGATGATGGAGCGAAAGCGGACCGCGTCCATTTCCCGGACGCCGAATCTCAGAAGACGCCCAATCCACGAAGCATGACGAGCGTGATGGTGCCGGGAACGGCCACGCGCAGTAGCCAGACCCAGCACCGACCCAGACGCCCTCCGAGACCCGACCACTGGATCGCTTCGGCTGCCGGCCAGGCCCAGCCCGCGAACAGCGCGATCGCAATTCCGCTGAGCGGGAGGAGAATGTTGGAGGCGAAATGGTCGACCAGGTCCAGCGGCGGGGTGAGAGTCGGGAGGGCACCCTTGAGCGCGCCGTAGCCGAGAGCCGCCGGAACGCAGATCACAAGGCCCGCGACGGTGACCGCCGCCGCCGCCGCGGACCTACCCCAGGCCAGCCGTGTCGCCACCAGAGATACGGGTACCTCCAGCAGCGCGATCACCGAAGTCAGGGCCGCGACGAGAAGAAGGAGGAAGAACGCGGTCGCGATCCATCGGCCCGCGGGCATCGCCGCGAAGACCTCGGGCAGGACGACGAAGGCGAGTGTCGGGCCATGCGCGGGATTGAGTCCGTATGTAAAGACGGCGGGAAAGATCATCATTCCCGCCAGGAGCGCGATGAGCGTGTCGCCTGCCGCGATCACCAGCGCCGCGCGCGGCAATCGCTCCGCCTTCCCGAGATAACCCCCATAGGTCACGAGTATTCCCATCGCCAGGCCGATCGAGAAGAAGGCCTGACCGATTGCGACGAGATAGGTTTTCGGGGTCAACAGTGCGGCCCAGTCCGGTGCGAACAGGAAGGCGACCGCCCTTGATGCGCCGGGAAGCGACAGGCCGTAGCCCGCGAGCAGGACGACGAGTACGGCGAAAAGGGGCATCAGCACCCTGCTGGCGCGTTCGATGCCGCGTTCGACGCCGGCGGCGACGACGATCCCCGCCGCCACCAGCACGGCGGCGAGCCAGAACAAGGCCTGAACGGGGTCGGTGATGACGGCATCGAATTGGGCCATGAAGCCCGGCCCGGAATTGCCCAAGCCTTGGGTGCCATAGGTCCAGAGATAGCGGGTAACCCAGCCCGCGATGACCGGATAGTAGCTGAGGATGGCGAGACTGGCCGCCACCCCGAGCCAGCCGGCCAACCGCCAGGGCAAGCCCCGGGCAATTCGCGCGAAGGCGTCGACCGAGTTCGCGCGCGCCCTTCTCCCGATGGCCAGTTCCGCGATCAGTAGCGGGAGTCCGAGCCCGGCGACCGCGGCGATGTAGACGAGGATGAAAGCGCCGCCCCCGTTCTCGCCGACGACATAGGAGAAGCGCCAAATGTTTCCGATACCGATCGCCGACCCCAAAGCGGCCAGTACGAATCCGGCGTTCGACGTCCATTGTCCGGTCTCTTGACGGTTCGACAAGCCGCGCGGTCCCCTTTCGCCGGAGGTGGGATGGCGTCACTCCACCAATCTCCGAGCATCGGCCTTCAGCATAACAGCTCTCCCTCCCGGCGGCGGGCGCTTCCGGGTGGCGGCGGCCGTTCTCCTCGGCGCGGCCCTCCCGGGCCGGAGACCCCGGTGGAAAGGGTCTGCCGGTCACGAGGGCGCGATGACCTGATACTGTTGTCGGCAAGGAAGCCATGGGAGCGGAGTGGGTCGATGCAGGAGATGCTTCATTCTCCATTCGCCGAAGTGGCCACGCTTCTCGTCATGGCGGCCGTGGTCGGCTTCATCGGCATCCTGCTGCGCCAGCCGCTGATCGTCAGCTTCATCGCCGTTGGCCTGCTTGCCGGTCCGTCGGCGCTCGACGTCGTGCGGGCTGACGAGCAGATAGGGCTACTCTCCGAACTCGGGATCGCGATCCTGCTTTTCCTCGTCGGCATCAAGCTCGACGTCAAGCTGATCCGCTCGCTGGGCGGGGTCTCGCTGTTGACGGGACTGGGCCAGGTCGCCTTTACCTCCTTCTTCGGGTATCTGATCGGTCTCGCGCTCGGGCTGGAGCAGATCGCGAGCCTGTACATCGCGGTTGCACTGACCTTTTCGTCGACGATCATCATCGTCAAGCTGCTCTCGGACAAGCGCGAGATCGACAGCCTCCACGGACAGATCGCCCTCGGTTTCCTGATCGTGCAGGACCTGGTCGTCGTCCTGGCCATGATCGTTCTGTCGGCGGTCGGAGTAGGCGGGGCCGGCGAAGGCGGGCACCGTGGGTCCGTTCTCGTGGTGCTGGGTTCCGGCGTTGCGATGGTCGCGCTGGTTGTCCTGTTCGTGCGCTACGCGGCCGACCGGCTGACCGAGAGGCTGGCGCGCGCACCGGAACTGATGGTGATCTCCGCCATCGCGATGGCGGCGATGTTCGCCGCCGTCGGAGAGCTCGTGGGGCTGGGCAAGGAGGTCGGCGGTCTTCTGGCCGGAATTGCGCTCGCCTCCACGCCTTATCGCGAGACGATCTCCGCGCGCCTCGCGCAGGTCAGGGATTTCCTGCTTCTCTTCTTCTTCATCGCGCTGGGCTCCGCTCTCGATCTGTCGCTCCTCGGCGCTCACACCCTCGCTGCCGCCGTCTTTGCGGCCTTCGTGCTGATCGGCAATCCACTCGTCGTGCTCGCGATCATGGGGGCGATGGGCTATCGCAAGCGGACGAGCTTCCTCGCGGGTCTCACGGTGGCACAGATCAGCGAGTTCTCCCTTATTTTCGTGGCCATGGGCGTATCACTCGGCCATGTGGGGCAGGATGTGCTCGGCCTCGTCACGATGGTCGGCCTGGTGACGATCGCCGCCTCCACTTACATGATCACCTACTCGCACGGACTCTACGCCCTGTGTCAGCCACTGCTCGGAATCTTCGAGCGCAAGGGCACTCCGCGCGAACCTTCGGAGGCGGCCGCGCATCGCGACGAGCACAACGGTGTCATCCTCTTCGGACTCGGGCGCTTCGGCACCGCTATCGGTGTGCGGCTCCGCAGGCGCGGGATCAGGGTCCTGGGGATCGACTTCAATCCGGCGGCTGTCCGCCGCTGGCGCGAGCTGGGGCTGGAGGCGGAGTTCGGTGACGTGACCGATCCAGAGTTCGTCGCCGAGCTGCCGTTGAAGCATGCCGAGTGGGTCGTCTCCACGCTGCCCGCTCACCCCACCGGACTGAGCCTGGAGGATGCGAGATCCACGCTGGTCCAGCTGACACGTATCGCCGGCTTCAGGGGCCGTGTCGCCGCCGCATCGCTTCACCCGGGCGATACGGAGAGCCTGATCGCGTCGGGTGCCGACATTGCACTCGAACCCTTCCAGGATGCCGCGGACAGGGCCGTCGAGATCTTGTGCGGCGGCAGGGAGGAAGAGCGGACGGTCATCCCCTTGATCCAGTCGGAGGAGAGGCCGCTGTCCTGATCAACGCACGGAGAGCGAGTGTATTCGGCGTCCGGCGACCCCGATCGGATCAAGGTGTCCTGCGACAGGGAGGAGGAAGGGTGGAGACGACCTTGTCTTTCGAGAGCGACCTGGAGGCCGGTCCGGATTTCGCCTGGGCATGGATCACGTCGATCGACAGCGTATCGAAGGAGATGTTCCCCTTCTTCAGGATGACGGCTCCCGCCGGCATGCGGGACATAGCCTCCATCGCCTTCGTGCCCGGCGTTCCGATGTTTCGCAGCTGGATTCTTCTGGCCGGTGTCCTGCCCGTGGATTTCAGCGATCTGACATTGGTATCCGTGACCCCCGGGGTCGGCTTCGTCGAGCGGTCGCGCATGGGTTCCATGCGGTCTTGGCGTCACGCGCGCACGATCACGCGGGTGGGGCGGGGCTGTCGGGTGACCGATGTGCTGACTTTCGAGCCCAGGCTCGGAGGTGGCTTTGCGGTGATGCTGATCCGCGCCCTTTTCAATCACCGCCACAGAAGGCTGAAAGCCTTCCTGGGGAAGCACGGCTTTCCGTCGGTCGAGCGGCCGGCGGACTGATCCCATCGCGCGGCGAGCGGCGGCATCCTCCGCTGCAGCGAAGGCGCGATTTCGTTCGATCGGGCGGCGCAGTATTCCACACAGAACAATAATGTGTTCCAGATGGTGAGTATTCTTTCAGAGGCAAAGTCGAGCCAGATTGCGAGGGAGCGGAGCCGCGGAGCGCCGCACCATCTGAAACCAAGGAGTACGTCCCATGGCTCGTGTTGCCGTCATCGATCCCAAGACCGCCACCGGCGAGGCCAAGCAGCTTCTGGACGCCGTCCAGAGTGCTCTCGGCATGGTTCCAAACTTCATCCGGGTGCTCGCCAACTCGCCGGCCGCTCTGAACGCCTTTCTGGGTCTGCACGGCATCGCCGGGGCGGGCTCGCTCGATCCGAAGACGCGCGAACGCATCGCGCTCGCTGTCGCCGAGCAGAATGCCTGCCAGTACTGCGTGTCCGCGCATACGGCGATCGGCCGTAGGGCCGGTCTCGACAATCAGGAGATGCTGGCCAATCGTCAGGGGCGATCCTCGGATGCCAAGGCGGATGCCGCGCTGACCTTCGCCACCGCGCTGGTCGAGCATGACGGCGAGGTGACCAAGGCGGACTTCGAAGCCGTCCGCGCGTCCGGGCACTCCGACGCGGAGATCGTCGAAATCATCACCCATGTCGCGATGAACATCTTCACCAACCTGCTCGGCAAGTCGACCCAGGTCGAGATCGACTTCCCGAAGGTCGACCTCAACAAGGCCGCCTGAGGGGCGGAGACGCTGACCGGCGCGGCTTCGGCCGCGCCGGCCTCGGCACATCTCGAAGGCAGACCTCGGGCTGCAATGCGCGGGAGCGAACCCACGGGAGTACGTCATGCCACATCATTTCGCCGAGATCGCCTTCACGCCGACGGTGAAGAAACTGCAGGAGGAGCAGGGAAGCCGCTCTTCCTATGCTCGGATGGAGGGACTGTCCGGCCCGGTGAACCATCGGCTCACCGAAGCCGAGGCCGAATTCATCGCGGCGCGAGACTCTCTGTACATGGCCACGGTCAGCGAGACCGGCTGGCCCTATATCCAACATCGCGGCGGGCCGTCCGGGTTCGTGCGCGTGCTCGACGAGAGCACGATCGGCTTCGCGGATTTCCGCGGTAACCGCCAGTAGGTCAGCGTCGGGAACCTGATGACGGACGGCAGGGTCTCGCTGTTCTTCATGGACTATCCGAACAAGACCCGGCTCAAACTGTTCGGCCGGGCCCGGATCGTCGGGCTGGACGACCAGGCAGTGCTGTCACGCCTGGAGATGCCGCACTACCGGGCAAGGATCGAGCGAGGCCTCGTCATCGCGGTCGAAGGCTTCGACTGGAACTGTCCGCAGCACATCACGCCGCGCCATACGCCCGAGGAGATCGCGCCGAGGATCACCGCTCTTGAAGCTCGCATCGCCGAACTCGAGGCAGCCCTCGCCCGAGGCGCACCGGTTCAATGACCGGCGCGCGCGGCGCGCATCGGTTCCGGTAGAGGGCCGAGAGACGGGGGCGTGAAGTGCTCGTCGGGGGTGGCGGAGGGAGTGTCCGCCCGGTGGCGGTCCGTGGTTGACCGCAGCAGGCCGTTGATAGCAATAGCGACTCGCCAGCCGGCCTTGATATCTGCCCAAAAGACGTCCGTTAACGTCCGTTGACGTTCGCCCCGGTTCGGGATACTGATTATGGAACTGATAGCGGAACGAGACGGCGGCGAAGATGCCAAAACGGGTAGTCCCCCTCACAGCGGCGCAGGTGAAAAACGCAAAGCCTGGCACCCTATGCGATGGGGCAGGGCTATATCTGGTGACTCGCTCCGCCGCCGCGAAGTTCTGGATCTTCAAATACACGGACCCGGACCGACCCTATATCGACAAAAAGACCGGCGAACTGAAGAGGGACAAGAAGGGGCGCCCCCTGCCGCTTGTCCGGGAAATGGGCCTCGGTCCCGCCGCCGGCCCTGGCGCCGTTTCCCTCGCGGAAGCCCGGACGCTGGCGGACAGTCAGCGCCAGCTTCTTCGGGCCGGCGGCAACCCGCTGGAGGCGAAGAAGGAGAAGCGGGCGGCGAAGCTGGCCGCGGCGGCGGTAACTGCCGCCATGACCTTCAAGCAGGCCGCGCGGGGCTATGTCGACCAGAACGAGGCCGCGTGGAAGAATGAAGTTCACCGCAAGCAGTGGTCCCAGACCCTGGAGGACTACGCCTATCCAGTGCTCGGCGACCTGCCGGTTTCGCAGGTTACAACCGACCACGTTCTGCAGGTGCTTCGCCCCCTGTGGAAGAGGCCGGAGGAAGGCGGCAAGCCGGAGACAGCATCCCGGCTGCGAGGCCGGATCGAAACCATTCTGGATTTCGCCAAGGCCCAAGGCGCGCGAGACGGCGAAAACCCGGCCCGGTGGCGAAACCACCTTGCGCTGATCCTGCCGAAGCGATCGAAGCTGGCGACCGTGAAGCACCATGCCGCCGTGCCGTGGCGCGACATGCCTGCATTCTGGGCTGAGCTTTCCGCCCTGCCGGACGTTGGACCGCAGGCCTTGCGTTTCGCCATCCTCACGGCGGCCAGGACAGAAGAAGTGATCGGGGCTCGCTGGCCAGAGATCGACCTGGAGCAACGAGTCTGGTCGATCCCAGCCGAGCGCATGAAGGCGACCCGGCCGCATAGGGTGCCGCTCTCCGATGAAGCTATGGCCGTGCTGGAGGCCATGCTTCCTCAGCGCGCGACCCGGGACGCCTTCGTGTTCCCGGGCGACAAGCCAGGAAAGGGGCTGAGCAACGCGGCGCTGCTGGCCGTCATGCAGCGTCGGATGGGCAGGGACGAGACGCCCCACGGTACCGCGCGCAGCAGTTTCCGTGACTGGTGCAGCGAAGCCACTTCGCACCCGAACGAGATCGCCGAAATGGCGCTGGCGCACACGCTGAAGGACAAGACCGAGGCGGCGTATCGTCGTGGCGATCTTCTCGACCGGCGGCGCGTGCTGATGCAGGAATGGGCCGACTACCTCAACCGCCCTGTGGCGGAGGTTGCATCGCTGGCGGAGGCGCGGGCCGCGCGAGCGGAGGGGGCGAAGACGTGAGGCGGCGCTATGATGCCGCCGCTGCAGCGGCAATCGTAGCCGCCGCTGGAAGGGCGGAGACATGGTCGCCGGATCTGGCCGAGATCGTTGCTGCTCGGCTTGAAGCCGCGCGCGAGGCTTACGAGTCCGCGGCGTGGCGAAAGGCGCGGAGCGGGCCAGCAGAATTGGCGGCGAAGCTGGCGATCATTAAGCGCGAAGCCTTGGCGCTCACTGAGACGCTAGACGTAAACGACCCTGCAAACGACAGGCTTAGATCCGAGGCGCTGTCTGCCCTGCAGGCGATGGCCGCGATGGGTGCCCGCGCTGAAGGGACAACGGGCGCCGCACGACTTGCCGAAGTTCGAGCAGCCGCGCAGCGTTTAGCCTCGTGGGCGGAGCGCGCAGAACATCGGGCCAAGGCCCGCGTCTACGGAAACCCGAAATCAGAGGATGCGCTGAACCAGTGGGTTCGCAATCTCTATGAGATCTTTTTTCACTTGTTCTCGTGCCCTGATGGACGGCATTTGCCGACCACCACGCCAACAGGGGCTTTCGCTCGATTTCTCCGCGCTGCTGCCGAGGCCGGGGGGATAAAGGCCCTGCCTCGTGAAGGAGACGCGCTAAGCAAGCGCATCGCCCGCGCGGCGGCTTCGCTCGGCCCGCCTGCGCGGGTGGCGCCGGAGGGCGCGACGACGAGAGCGCTGGAGCGGCAGAGTGCGGCGCAGTTTCCGGCGCGGCGGCGGACGGACAAATAAGCGCTCCTCAATCGGGCGTTTGTCTAAATCGGCAATCCGCAAAATTTGGCTTCATCCGTTCGTGGCCGCACGGGACCGTGACAGGCCGTCAAGCGGACGGAGACAGCATGCACGACATTGCGACTGACACCCCCCTGATTGTTCCCTTCAGCAAGGCATGCGCCTTGACCGGCTGCGGGAAGACGAAGGGTTTCGAGAACATCGCAAATGGTCTTTGGCGCGCCCGCAAGCAGGGCAGCCGGACCATGATTGAGACGGCATCGCTGCGGGCTTATGTGGAGAGCCTGCCGCCCGTCACGCCGCGCCCGAAGAAGGAGGCGGCGTGATCGATGCCTAGAAAGCAGATCGCCCCGGAGGTGCTGGCGGGCACCAACCGGGGCGGGGAAATTATCGAGCCGGGCGGCTTCGACTTCCTCACAGATACCGCAGAACGCGCGCTTATTCAACGTCGCGCCCACCGCCTGCATCGGCGGTTCGGCCTGTCGCTGATCGCTGGCAGCGTCTTCGCCGCGGATGCCCTGCGCGCCTCGCGCGCCGTCTATTCGTGAGGGCGGCGCGATGGATGACAGAACAGCATTCGTCAGCGTCGGCGAAGCGATACAGCGCGCCCTTGCGGCCCTCTCTGCCGACAAGTCGTTGCCGATGTGGCGCACCGCTCCCGGTCACGAGGGCGGCGAGGCCGAAGGCAAGGCGTGGTGTTGGCGGTGCAGGCAGTGGCACGGCCACGGATACACCCCGGGCCATCGGACCCCGCATTGCCAGGACGCCTTCGCGGCGAGGCTGCCGGACTACCGGCTGTCGCTGCAAGGCGACGCTCCCGCATGTCTGCTGCGCGACATGGCGAACAATCGGCCGGAAGGTCCGATCGCCCTTGGGATCGAGGTGCGGCTATGACCGCCGCGCTTCGCCCCGTCGCCACCATCCGGCTTGTGCTGGATAAGTCGCTTGCGTTGGCAGAGCTGACACTCGGTCCGGACCTCAGGCTGGGCGTTCGCGCCAGACGCGGGGCCGATGGCGTGGTGCGGATCGTTCCTCGGGACGATCACACCAGCGTGGGGAGCTTCCCGCTTGTGAGCCTGTCGGGCGGGCTGCTGATGGCTTCGGAGGCGGCCATTGCGGAAGCGTGGCGAGCCTGCGACGCGGCACCGCCAGCGCCCTCCCATGCTGGAAGGGAGTTCGGTTGATGGTCGGCATTCTCCCCCAGCGGCCCGACCAACCAAAGCGGGTCAACTTCGCGGCGATCAACGCCGCCGCGTTGTCGGCCCTTCCTGCCCTTCTCTGTCGCTGGCTTCCAAGCGGCCGAGCGGAAAGCCGGGAGTGGGTCGCCCTCAACCCTCGCCGTGCGGACCGGAAGCCCGGCAGCTTCCGCGTCAACATGACGACGGGGAAATGGTCGGACTTCGCCACCGGTGACAAGGGCGGCGACCCGGTGTCGCTGGCCGCATACCTCGCGAACCTTTCACAGCGCGACGCCGCCCTGAGCGTCGCCGACATGCTCGGGATCAATCCGCATGACTGACACCATGTTCGCGCCGATCGGCGCTGAAGAGATTGCCGCTGCGGCAGCGGCCACCGCCTCGCCCGGGACCGCGAAGAAGAAGACGCCCATCATCCCTTTCCCGTCCGATGCGCCACCCATGAACTTCAAGCATCCGAAGTATGGGCGACCGGTTGCGAGTTGGCTGTATCGCCTCGCCGATGGCGGCGGCGCCTTCTACGCGGCCCGCTTTGAGTTCACCAAGGATGACGGCGCCCCAGGCAAAGACGTGGTGCCCGTCTCCTACTGCGATATCGAGGACGGCACCAAGGGATGGCGGCAGAAGGGTATGGATACTGACCGCCCGCTCTATCGCCTGCCCGAACTGTTCGCCAACCCTTCCGCCCTGGTGCTGGTGGTGGAGGGCGAGAAGAAGGCGGACGCTGCCGTTGCCATGTTCCCCGACCTGGTGGCGGTGACCAGCGCAGGAGGATCGAAGGCATGGCGGAAAACCGACTGGTCGCCCCTGGCCGGCCGCCGCGTCGTGATCTGGCCGGATAACGACCACCCGAAGCCGCCAAAGGGCCAGCGTCCCGGACATGACTACGCCGACGCGGTGGCGGGCGAGGCAGAGGCGGCCGGCGCCGACAGTGTGTCAATCGTGGAGGTGCCTGCGGATTGGCCGGATGGATGGGATCTTGCGGACCCGCCCCCTGAGGGGATCGGCATTGCCGATCTTCGGGCGATGATCGACGCTGCGGCAGGCCGCACTCTCGCCGAAATGCCGCCCGGCTTCTACATGGGGAAAGGCGGCGTCTACTGGCGCAACCCCGACACCGAGAAAGACGACGTGTTCCTATGCGCCCCCCTTCGCGTGGTGGCGAAGACGCGCGACGGCGAGTCCAACAGTTGGGGCGCCCTTTTGCACTGGCGAGATATCGACGGCCGGCAGCATGAATGGGCCATGCCTATGTCGATGCTCGCCGCCGACGCCGCAGCGGTGCGGGAGCGCTTGCTAGACGGCGGTCTGATCGTGTCGCCGAACAAGACCGCGCGCGAGCGCCTGGTCACATACCTGAACAGCGCGGCGCCAGCCGACCGCATGCGGGCCGTAAGCCGATGCGGATGGCACGGCGATAGCTTCGTCCTGCCCGGCACGATCTACGGCACCAGCAGCGGCGAGCGGGTCGCCGTGCAGATCCCCGGCCGCGCGGATCACTATTTCCGCCGGGCCGGCAGCCTGGAGGCATGGAAAGAGCGCGTGGCGAAACCGTGCGAGGGCAACACCCGGCTCGCCTTCGCTGTCGCTGCGGCATTCGCCGCGCCGCTGGTGGAACTGGTCAACGGCGAGGGTGGCGGCTTCCACTTCCGCGGCCCGTCTTCAATCGGCAAGTCAACAGCCCTGATCGTGGCGGGGTCAGTCTGGGGCGGCGGGGGCGTGCGCGGTTATGTCCGTTCCTGGCGATCGACCGACAACGCCCTAGAGAGCGTAGCCGCCCTGCATTCCGACGCGCTGTCCTGCCTGGACGAAATGGGCGAGGCATCGCCCCAGGCGCTGGCGGCATCCGCCTATATGCTTACCAACGGCAGCGGCAAGGCCCGAGCTGGCCGCTCAGGCGAGGCCCGGCCGGTGACGGAGTTTCGCGCGTGGTTCCTGTCCACCGGGGAACAGGCGCTTGCAGACAAGATCGGCGAGGCCGGCCCGGGACGGCGAGCCCATGCCGGCCAAGAGGTCCGCATTGTCGATATCCCGGCCGACGCTGGCGCCGGGCTCGGCATCTTCGATCTGGTGGAGGGCGAGCCGGAAGCGTTCGCCGATCGCCTGAAGCGCGCAGCAACAACCTGCTACGGCACGGCAGCCCATGCCTTCCTTTCCGAAGTCGTCCCGGGCCGAGACACGGTTGCCGCCACTGTGCGGGCTGCGGTGGACGCGTTCGTAAAAGCATCCCTGCCGCATGGCGCTTCGGGACAGGTAGCGCGAGTCTGCAGGCGCTTCGCCCTGGTGGCCGCAGCAGGCGAACTGGCCACGGGCTTGGATCTGTTGCCCTGGTCGCCGGGGTCGGCATCCAAGGCCGCCCTGGCGTGCTTCAAGGCATGGCTGGAGAACCGAGGCGGTGCCGGCGCTGCGGAAATCGATCACGGCATCGCAGCCGTTCGGAGCTTCCTGGAGCTGCACGGTGAAAGCCGGTTCGCGGCTAAGAACCCGAAGGGCGAAGGTGAACGAGAGCGAGTCACGGTCAACCGTGCCGGCTTCTGGGATGACGAGGGCGAGCACGGCACGCGCCGGTACTTCGTCCTGCCTCAGGCGTGGAAGGGCGAGGTCTGCAAGGGCTTCGACGCGCAGGCCGTCGCAAAGGCGATGGCCGAGCGCGGAATGCTGGAGCGCGACAGTACGGGCCACCTCCAGCAGAAGCCTCGCCTGCCGGGCTTGGGGCCGACGCGCTGCTATGTGGTTACCTCCCTAATTCACGGTGGCGGCAATGGCTGATCTTGAAAGCGCGCTCGCCCGTTTGCGCCGGGTGTCTATTGATTTGGCGGGGACACCGGGGATGGCGGGGACGCCCAGTCAAAGACCGAACGAAACCAAAGACTTACCGGCGGGCGAAAGTGTCCCCGCCTCTAGAACACAGGCGGGGACGGCGGGGACGGGCCAAACTCCGCCCCCAACGGCTGCGCTTGGCCCTTCCGGCCCGGCCTGCGCCTTCTGCGGCGAGCCGGTCAACGTGGATGGCAACGACTGGCGTCCGCTCGGAGGCGGCCCCCGCGGGATGCCCGGTCCTATCGTCCACTATGGCGGGAGGTGGGCACTCGCCTGTTTCGAGGGGAATTGGAGGCGCGAGAGCCGTCAGAAAAATGAACCGTAGCGCACTGCCGCGCACGCTGGCGGACGCTACTTCCTAAAAAATATCAGTCTTTCCAATAAGTTAATTGCCTTCTTTCGGCAAATTCCATAATATACTCCATTAATAAGTGGGTGCCGTATGTCAAAGGACTGCCTTTTCGGCCGCGTGACGGTGGAGGACACCGGCTCGCATATCGCCGTGGTGCTGGCCCAAGGCGGTCGCCCCGTCCAGGCGATGGCCGTATCCCCGCACGAGGCAATCCGCGTCGCTACCGACCTACTGACGGCGGCCCGCCGGTGGTTTGGCCAGCCTTTACCGGAGGCCCTGCCCAAATGACCACGCTTTCGCGTTTGGCAACCGACGCTGCAGATGCCCTCGGCCTTCCCGTCCGCCGGGTTCGCGCTGTGATGGACTGCCTCAAGACAACGGGCAATCTGCCGAAGGCTGCTCGGCCGGGCAGGCGGGGAGACACGCACCGCGCTACGGCGCCGGATGCGGCATGCGTGCTGGTCTCTATCGGCGCGACCACGGCCTATGGCGCGCCGAACGTCGCGGCCTCCGAAACCGTCCGCCGCCTCCAGACCGAGGGTTTCTTGCTGATCGCGGGGTATGAGCATCGGCCGGTTACGCTGTCCGATGGGCAGGTGATCGCGGTGCCGTCACCGCTGGCCCCTGGATCGCCCATGCTGTCGATCGCCGCAACCCCGCTGTTCGTCCTGCGCTCGGTGGAATGTGCGCTTGTAGATGGGCAGACCGGAACGAACGAAAGCACGCTTGAGCGCGTCATTTTCACCCGCACCATGGGCGTCGGCATGGCCGAGCTGCGCTTCCTGCCGATCGCCGCGGGTGCGCCCGCCTATTCCTACTTCTTCGCCGTTGCATCCGAGTTCCCCCGCCTGGAGGAGCTGGCCGCCTCGGTCGGCGGACGCGAAAAGCTGCTGAATACCTATCTTGGGGTTGCTGACAGCCGGACCATAACCCGGCCGGCAATCGAGAAGATCGGGCAAGCCTTGGGCGCCCTGACGCCAGACGAGCTTGCCGCCTACTTCCCGTCCGGGGCGCCCTCCCCGGATTTCGTGACCGCGTAGGGAGGCCCGCCGCATGGCTTTCGACTTCCTCGGAACCGGGCTTAGCGCCCCTGGCTATGGCGGGGGATGGTTCGGCGGGCGTGGTGCTGGACAATCCAACGTCTTTGACCAGATCGACCCCTCGGCCGTTGCCCTCTTTGCGATGGCCGACCGGCTTGCGCAGGCGGGCCAGCCGTCGCCGGTCAAGCAATCGACCTTCGGCGCCGTGGCGTCGTCTTTCCTGCCCGCCGCCCTCGCATACGGCGCGGCCGGCCGCAGCAACCGGCAAGCGCAGTTCGATGAGCTGCGCCTTCAGGATCTACAGCGTCAGGTGGACCAGCGGCGGCGGGCTGATGAGACGCTGCGAGGCATCTTCGGCCCTGGTGGCAATGCCAGCGCCCCGACCATGCCGAACGGCATGCCGCGCCCGGTGGCGCCCCAGATCGAAAGGAGCACGGCCGGCGCCGCGTTTGAGGCGGACGCCTACGCGCGCAGCGGGGGGCGCGTCGGCTCGCCGATGCCTGGCACCGTGACCCCGAATTTCGGGCCTGGCGCACAGATCAATCCGGGCGACTTCCCGCGCGCTCCCGCAGCACCGGGGCAGGTGACGCCATATCGCGGCCCCGGCGCGCAGATGGACCCGGTTTTGCGCGTGCCGAACGGCGGCGGCGGCTTCGATTACGTCAACACCGGCAACAGCGCCAGCGGGGCCGCTGGCATGCTTGCGGGCCTTCCGCCCGAAGTGCTGGCCTATGCCCGCGCTAACCCGGAGTTCGCGCAACAGCTTCTCGCCGCGGCATCACAGCGGGCGTTCAAGACCGAAGATCCGATTAAGCTGCAAGCCGGCGACGTGCTGCTAGACCCGCGCTCCCGCCGGCCGATCTACCAGGCGCCGAGCAAGCCGAACGAGCTGACGGGCGACCTCGCCCTGATCGCGGCCGTCTATCCGCCGGGCTCGCCGGAGTTCATGGCGGAAGCAAAGCGCGCGCTGGAGGCGAAGCGGAACGGCGACAACGGGCAGCTTCTGCAGGTGCCGGACGATCTATCCCCGACCGGCTTCCGCTATGTGACGCGCTCACAGGCCCTCGGCCAGCCGGCTATCGGACCGGGCGGGCTGCAGCTTGAGTTCGGCCCGGATGGCAAGCCGACGCTGATCCGCTCCGGCCCTGGTGGCACAAGCAAGCCCGGCAACCCGGCAGGGCTGGCGCAGCCGACCATCAACACCCTGGAGGAGTCGGCCGTCACAGCCGGCAATGCGCTTGCCCGCCTCGACCAGGTGTCGCGCGGCTTCAAGCCCGAATATCAGCAGTGGGGCACGCGCGGTGCCAACTGGTGGAACGCGGTAAAGGAGAAGGCCGGCGCTGACCTGCCGCCCGCCGATCGGCAGGCCCTCACCGAGTTCTCGCAGTTCCGCCGCGACTCTGTTGCGCTGCTAAACCAGACCATCAAGGACATCACCGGCGCGGCGATGAGCAACGCGGAGGCCGGCCGCATCACGGCGCAAGTGCCGAACCCGGGAACGGGCGTCTTCGATGGCGACAGCCCGACCGAGTTCAAGGCGAAGCTGGACGGCGTGACCAAGGACACGCGCAACGCGCTGCTGCGGGCGAATTGGGCGCGGGCAAGAGGACTGGACCCGCTTAAGACCGGCGTTGAGCTGTCGGAAGTGCCGGCCCTTATCAACCGCCGGGGCGATGAAATCGCGGCGGAAGTGCGAAGCCAAAATCCGCAGCTTGACGCGCAGGGCGTCCGGCAGCTTGTCCGTCAGCGGCTCGGCCGTGAATTTGGGATGCTGCAATGAGCGATTGGTACAGCGACCTTTCCGCCTCGCCTCCGGCATCGTCGGCAGGCACCGCCCCGAAGCCTGCCGGCGGACCTAATTGGTACGAAGACCTGGCCGACCCTCCCCAGATCCTGACGCAAGGCGACCCCTCCCGGCCGCCTCGCCCGATCGGCGATAGCCTGGACCGGGCCGCGACGACGATGCAGGCGACCGTTGCCAGCCTCGCACCCGACCCCGCCGGCCAGATCGGCTTACTGTCGCAACGTATGGGCATCCCGGTTGACCGCTTCGGCGTGGTCAATGGGGAGATCGTCTATGCGGACGAAAGCGGCAACCTGCACCGCGCCGTGCCCTCCTATACGGGCGGCGGGCTGCGCGAGCTGCTGCCGCGCGCATCCGTGAATTTCGGGGCTGGCGCCGGCCCGACATTGCCGCAGCTTGTCGGCGGGGGAGTCGGCGCAGTGACAACGCCATTCGGAACGCCTGTCAGCGTCGGGGCAGCGACAGGCGCGGCGGCCCTTACAGACACGCTCCGGCAGATTGCAGCTAACCGCCTTTTGGATCGTGACGCGCTTGGCGTCGATTTGCTCAACGTCGCGGGCCAGGGCGTGCTTGCTGGTGGCGGCCAGGCGATCGGCATGGGCGCCAATGCCCTGTTCCGGCGCAACCCGCTGGAGATCAGCGCGGCCGACAAGATTGCCGCTATGGACCCCGCAACCCTCGCGGCATCGCTGCAGCTTGAAGCGGAAGCACGTCGGCGCGGCATCAATCTGTCCGCCGGCCAGGCTACCGGGCTTCGATCGCTGCAGGTTCAGGAGCGCCAGCTCGGCCGCTTCGATGAGACGGCCGACCGCATGTTTCAGTTCGGCCAGAACCAGCGCGAGGTCGAAGTGCCCCGCGCCATCCGCGAGGAAATCGCGCGCGTGTCCCCGCTGCAGGGCGAAGAAGCCATCAACGCTTTCCGCCGCGGGGGCGAGAAGATTTATGACGGCATCCGCTCGGCCAGGGACCAGGCGTCGGCCGCGCTCTATGACGAGGCGTTCAAGGCTAACCAGGCTGTCGCCTCGCCCGAGATCGACCGCATTCTTGTGACGCCCGCCGGGAAGGAAGCCTTGAAGCGCGCCGTCACGAAGATGCAGAACCAGATGAGCCTAGTAGGCAGGCCCGACCCCGAAATGACCGCCGCGATGCGCGAGGCGGCCGAGCTTGGGAAAATGGACTATGTGCCCGGTGGCGTGGCGTCGGGCCTGAAGCTGCGGACGCTGGACTATGTGAAGCGCGCCCTCGGCGACATGGAAGCCTCGGCCATTTCCAACAACAGCCGGGATGATGCGCGGATCTTCGGCGATCTTCGGCGCGGCCTGAGCAGGGAGCTAGACCGCCTGGACGAAACCGCGAAGGCAGGGCCGAACAGCACCAAGGCCGAGGGCGGCGCATACGCCCGCGCGCGCCGCGAGTACGGCACCGGGGCGGAAGTTATCGAGCGCGTGCTTGAGGATGGCGTTGGCAAGTTGCGCGACATGGACGGGCCGTCGCGCCGTTCGATCGTGACCGGCATCTTCTCGGGCGAAAACCTGATGCCCGAGGCCGTCGCGCGCATGCGTCAAAACTTCCTCGCCGCCGGCCGCATTGACGATTGGAACGCGGGCTTGTCCGCCTACCTGGCCGACAAGCTGCGCGCCGCGACGATCGAAGGGGCGCAGGGCGCCAGCATGGGGAACGTGCCGGGCAAGTTCCGCCGCACCGTATGGGGCGACGAAAACCAGCGCGAAGTCATCAAGGCCGCGCTCGGCGACCCGACCCGCATTGAGGGTATGGACAAGCTGATGCAGGTGCTGGAGGCGGCATCGCGCAGCCTGCCCGAGGCGTCGCCGACCGCGACCGATGCAGGCGCCATGAAATCAGGCGTCGCCCGGGGCCTTCGCGTGGCCGGCAAGGCCCTGTCCCCGCAGACCTGGCTTAACATGCCGGCCGAGCTGGCCGAGGGATACGCCGCGCTTCGGACTCCGGCCGCGCGGGAACGCCTGGCCGAGGCGCTGCTGTCGGGCGACTACGCCGCCGAGCTGGGCAAGCTGCGCATGCTCAACCCGACCGGCGAAAAAGCCCTTGCGCTTACCGGCCAGATCCTGGCCGGCGTGGGGATCATGGGGCCGCGTGCGGCGGCGTATTCGGCAGGCTTCGGCCCGCGTGATTTCGAGCCTCCCGCGCTACAGCGCGGCGCCATGCAATGAAGTCGGCGAGGATGCCGAAGGGGCCGCCGAGCATGAGGAAGACGAAAAAGCCGGCGATGCCGCTTTCCCATTTCCCGTGGCTGATGCCGTCTATCAATGCCCTGGCAACGCCGTTGAAGACGGCGAGGGCGCAGACCGTAAGGAAATAGTTCCAGCGCATGGCGCTTTGACGCTACCCGCGCACCGCACCGCCCGCAAGGGCACTCGCACGCCGCAGGCGCCAGACGCACCGGCTCGACCCCCGACCATCGGGAGGGCCAGGACATGCCTAAAAACTCGGTTTCCGATTGGGATACGACCGCCGGCAACAATACGGACATTGCCGGGGTCAACATCGATGAGAACTGCCCGCCGTCCAGCCTGAATAACGGGCTTCGGGCGATCATGGCGCAGATCAAATCGTTTGTGGCGGCGTTCAAATTCGGCGCCGGCAGCGTATCGGCACCGTCGATCACGACCGAAGGCGACACGAACACCGGCATCCACTTCCCGGGCGCCGACCAGATGGCGCTCGGCACGGGCGGCGTTAAGGCGCTCCAGATCGGGACCGGGCAGCAGGTTTCAATTGGCACGGCGGTCGCGGCGCCGTCGAACAAGAACAGCGTCACGCCGGCACTCATTGTAAGCAAGAGCAGCGTCGGCGGTTCCGCGCAGATCATCCGGCACACCACGCCTGGCGTTGGCGGGGCAATTCTAATGCTCGGTTCGACCCGGGGGACTGCGGCCGACGACTACACCATTTCGCAAGCCAATGACGGGCTAGGATCGATCAGCTATTTCGGGGCAGACAGCGCCGGCTATGTTGTGGCGGCGGACATCGTTGCCCGCGTCGCCGGCACCCCGGGGGCTAACGACATGCCCGGCCGGCTGCTGTTCGGCACCACGGCTGATGGCGCATCGTCAACAACAACCCGGATGAGCCTGGAGGCTGACGGGCGGATTTGCGGGCAGACAACCGCGACCGTTCTATTCAGCGCCTCGGGGTATTTGCCCGTAGGGCGCCTTGGCTCTGCCGGCGGCTCGCCGAGTTCGTCCACGTTCCTCCGCGGCGACGATACATGGGCCAACCCGTCGCCAACCTACACTTCCTCCGATATCACCATCACGGCCGGGGCCGCAGGGAACCAGACGCTTGCGCATGGGCTGGGCGCGATCCCCAAGCATGTTTCCCTGTTCCTTGTCTGCACATCAGCCGAGCTTGGCTATTCGGTCGGCGAAGTGGTGCCGGTGGAGTTCGGCACCATCAACGGCAACAACACGGGCGTCACGGCGACCGTGGATGCGACCAACATCAAACTCTATCCGGCAACGTCTGTTGGATACGTCTTTGCCAACCGCGCCAGCAGCAACACGCTTACCCCCATCGATACGAGCAAATGGGCATGGCGCGTTCAGGCGCGTGCATGACCTGGCCCCTGGAGCGGAGACGATGACCGATGAAACGAACAAGCCCCCGGCCGATGAGCGGGCAGCCATTGCCGCAGTTATGGCAAGCACCGTCAATGACCGGCTGGAGCGAGCGCGAACCGCCGTCAACGAAGCCTATGCCGGAGTCGCCACGCCTGGCGGCGAACAGCCCGAGGAACAGCCCGAGCCCGAGCGCCGGCACGGCTGGAAGCCCGGCCAGTCAGGCAACCCGAAGGGCCGGCCGCACGGCAGCAGAAACAAAGCGTCGATTATCGCTGAACAGCTTATGGCTGGCGAGCTTGAAGCCCTGACAAAGAGTGTCGTCGTTTCGGCGATGGCGGGCGATATGCAGGCCATGCGGCTTGTGCTGGAAAGGGTATTGCCGCCCCGCAAAGGCCGCCCGGTTCAATTCGATCTACCGCCGGTCAAGACGGCTGCGGACGTGTCCGAAGCAACCGGCGCGGTGCTCGCTTCCGTCGCGGCCGGCGAACTGTCGCCCGAGGAAGGCCAGGCCGTCGCCGGCATTCTGGAAACCAGGCGCCGCGCCATCGAGACAACCGAGCTTGCGGCGGAAGTCGCCGCGATCAAGCAATCCCTGCAGATGAAGGGCGCCCTATGAGCGAAAGTCTACGGCTACAGGTGCAGCGTCTCCGGCGCGTCGTGCCGGCGTTCTCGCCCGCCTTTGCCCTGAAGGATCTGGACGTGCGCGAATTGCGGGGCCTGGAGGCCCTTCTATCTGACGCACCGGCCGATCTTGCCGAGCCGCAACAGGCGCGCATCGCCGCCGCGATTGACGGCTTTCTGATGGGCCAGGGGGCGCCGGCATGACCGCCGCCTCTCTTTCCCGGGATATCGAGCGCGTGCGCCTGGCCGCCTCGCGCATCCCGCCGGACAACCGCACCGAGGGCCAGGTGCTCGCCAACGTGCGGAGTCTGATCTTGCAGGCCCGCGCCCTCGGCTTTGCGCCGGCCGAGCTGGTGGCATTGCCCGGCTTCGCGCTCCTCCCCGTCGCCATCGCCGCTGATCTGGCGGCACTCGCAGAAGGCACCGCACCATGACAACGACCGCCTCCCTTCGCCGTGACCTTGACCAGGCCAAGCGTGCGCTTCCGGCCGCGCTCGGCGGAACGTCGCCGGCAGTCTTCCTGACGTTCCCAGATGATCCCGACCTGGCCGAGGCCAACGGTTGCCTGCCCCTTGAGGAAGCGCACCGCCTGGCCGCGCCTAACGGCGTTGTCGTTGCCCTTCGCTTCTGCTGACTGGAGATCCGCGCATGACCGCCGCCGCCATCCGCCGTGAGCTGGACAAGCTGAAGACCGCGACCATCGATCGCCCGCCGCCCGTTCTGGTGCTTTGGGAGGGGCAGGACGCCGCCGCGGCCTTCGATCGCCATTGCGCCAGGTATCCCGCCGACAGGGGGCTAGACCCCGCCGTGATCCGCTGCGGCTGGGCGCAGTGAAGCCCGGCCAGGCGGACCCGGCCGTCATCGAGCGCATAGCGAGGGAGACGGTAGGGGCCGCCCTTGCAGGCGACCCGAAGGCCGTTCGGCGACTGCGCCAGATCCTGGCCGCGCGCCCCTCCTCTCTGACTGCCGACAATGGCCCTTATCGGAAGTCAGACAGTGGGTAAGCTGTCGGGGAAGGCCCTGCAGGTGCTGTTCGTGCTCGGCGCGGCCTTCGGGGTTGCGAAACTGCCCCGGCCGCTGCCGGGTGATTTCACGGCGACGATAGTCGCGGCCTTCCTGGCCCTGATCCCGGCGGCGTTCAATCAACTGGCCGCTATCGGCGGCCTGGTGGCGGGCATCCTGTTCCGCGCCTGGTGGCGCTGGCCTGTTGCCGCCCTGGCCGGATTGGCCGGGTGGATGATGGCCGAGGGCTGGAGCTGGCAGCCCGACCCGATCAGGGGCGCGGCATACGTCGCCGCGGCGTGCGCCTGGTGCTTGTTCGGCCGCTGGGTAACGAGCTGGGTGGACCATCGGAACAGACCGCCCGAGGCCGAGCAAAGCCCGCCTGGAGGCGATAGGACGCCCGCCGCAAGCCCCGACCCCTCTAGGATCGAAGAAAAACGGCCATAGCGTCGATTTTAGGGCCTAGGTGCTGAGGCAGTGCCCGGCGTGGTCGGGGCGTAGGCGTGCTATTTTGCTCGAATGCCGTATACCCCGCTCCGAGTCGCCACAGACGCGCCCGAAATCCTGCAGCACTTCGTCAGGCAAAATATCGATCCCCTCCTTTCGGACGTTCGGTTCCTGCTATCGATTAGACGCCCTGACCAGGGCGAGAAGGGGTCGCTTCAGCGACCAATGGGAGCAATGTTGCTTATCTGCGCAGACGGTGCTGCGCAGCTTCTTCACCCCGGCGAATTTCGAGACGGCGAGCGGTTCAAGAATTTCCTCCTGACCCGTTACCCCTGGACACTCGACCCTCCGGAGAACCTGTTGCCCGATCAAGCTGTCGAAATCCTTTGGTACTTTTATCGGTGCCCCATCGTCCATCGGTTCGGCGCGGTTCACGACACAGGACCGGCCCCACTAATTCATAAGATCGGCAATATTTTCACCGGAGACGAACCGGGGCTCGACAGGTGCGAGCAGTCCGGAGGGCGTCCGTTTTCGAAGCCGGCTATCGTTTTCGGGGATGGCCGGACTGTTCTTTGGGTTGAGGCATTCTATTGGGGCATACGGCAGGCGATCGAAGCAGCGGCCGGCGATAGACCGGCATGGCCGGCGATAGAACAACACTTGGCGTCTGGAGCCTATGACCGGCGGCGGCCTCCATTTCCCTGGATGAAGGCCCCTGCCGGCTAACCTTCGCTGTTCCGCCATGCCAGACCAGCGCCCGCCCTACCGCCCCCGATCCTCGCGGATCGATGACGGGATGAAAGACCCGATAGGGCTGATCGCGCAGAAGGGGCAACGGCTGCGGCTGGAGTGCATCGCGTGCGGTCATCAACGCGACGTGGATCTGGCCGCCCTTGGCGAGCGCGTAGGGCTCGGCCTGACGCTGGCGCAGCTTCAGAAGCGGTCCCGCTGTGACGGTTGCGGGGCGAAGGGGCAGGTACGGATCATCGTGCTCGGCTGAGGATTTCCGAGCGCAAGCGCTGGTACGAGGTGAAGCACCCGGAGACGAAGCACGTCAGCACCAGCTATGCGGAGCGCAGCAACCTCACTTTGCGCATGTCCTGCCGCCGATTTACCCGCCTGACGAATGCCTCCTCAAAGAAGGCCGAGAATCATGCGCACGCCGTCGCGCTGCACATGATGTTCTACAACTTCGGGCGCATCCATAAGACGCTGCGCATCACTCCAGCGATGGCCGCTGGCGTCACCGATCATGTGTGGACGATGGAAGAGATTGCGGCCTTGGTCGACGCTTCAGCTCCCGCCCCGAAGCCGCGCGGCCCTTACAAGAAGAAGACAGCCGCGTAAGCTCTCCAGCGCGGAGGGGAGCATGAAGCAAGCTATCGTCGTCTCATTGATAATTGCGTTGGGTATTTCGGCTGCCGGCTTCTTTGTCGGCGGGCGCTACACGTTGATGCCCACAACCACGAATGCTGTGACCCGCCTGGACCGATTCACCGGAGAGGTTTCAATGTGCGTGCCAGGGGCGAAGGGCGATGGATGCGGGTTTGTCTTAGATCCCGTTCCGAGAGCGCCATAAATTCAAACTGAGACACTACCTGGTTGCGGAGTCCCTTGACGCGGAATCCCGCCGGGCGCATCGTTGCGCCGCCTCCCGGAGGCCGCGCCGTCGAAAGCGCGAGAGCAAAGAAAGAAACCCTGATGAGTCCAGCGGCTGCGTTCGTATGTCCAAGGCGAAAGCCTAAAGGGGCGCGGGCCGTCTTTGCCGGTTTCGAACCGCTGGGCTGCCCATGTCCATTCGAAGGACGCAAAGACCATGACCACCACCAAAATCACTACCACGCCTGAAGTCGGCTCCGACCCCTGGTTCGCCGATCTGCTCCGGCGCTTCCATCTGCAAAAGGGGCTGCTTCAAGTCGCGGCCAACGGCGCACTCTCGCCGCCTGCCTGCGATGACATGACCACTGCAGGCGCTCGTGAGATCGCCCGGATCTGCGATGAAGTTGTTTCCGTTCCCGCGCCCAGCATCGCAGCCGTCCGGGTCAAGGCGCGGCTGCTGGTCGACGATCTGGACCCGGAGGAGAAGTGGAGCGACGACGCCGAGGGGGCCTATCACCTGAAGGATGAGACCGAGACGACGCCGCGCCTTGCCGCTTCGATCTGGGCGGACCTGGAGCGGTTTGCGGCCGAGGCGGCGGCGCGGCAGTCGGGTGCGCCCTGCACACCGGAGATTGCCAGGGCTGCTCTGGAGGCGGTCGACATCCTTCCCAGCCTGGACGGGCTCTGCTCGGTCTTACATGCCCTGGTGGAGGGCGGGCACCCGCTGGACGCCGACGCACTGGCGTGGCTGACGTTCCGGTTGGCTGACATCAAGAACGACCTGACGCAGCGGGTCGAAGCCGTGCACGACCTGACCCGCAATGAGGAAAGCAAGGCGACGCAAGCCCGCGTCGAGGCGATGATCGGCGAACTGCAAGGGAGGGCGGCGTGATGACTGACGCCGCCCTGGTGCGCCGCATGGCCGATGCAGTGCTCACCCTGATACGTGAGCTACCGGGCTGCCCGGCGGACGTGTCGACGGCGGTGTGGTTCGCCGCCTTCCCTGAGGCCACCAGCGCGGATCGTAACGCCGCGCTCGCCCTCGCGGAGGCCGAAATGGGGGGGCGGCGCCGACGATGCACTGAGCGGCCCGGGACTCGGGGTCGCCTTACCGTCTAGAGTAGCGGCGCCGGTAGTCACGTCCGGCAATTCCCCTCACTACAGCCCCGCTTCGGCGGGGCCTTTTTCTTACCCGCAAGCCTACCGAGTCAGCCCGCAGGAGAAGTTGACGGCGCCCGTGCGGCAGAGACGCTGATCACGTAGAGGATCAAGCCATCCTCATTGGTCACGTCCAACTGCCATTCTTCGTCCACCCAAAGGGAGCCCGCGTGTAGCGTGAGAAGCTCGCCAATACGCCTATCGGACTCAAGGCGAGCAACAGTGTTGTCTGCAAGCTCCGCGCCTGGAGGAGGCTTAGGTGGAATGAATGGCGGCGGACTCGCTTTCTACGTCACGCGAGCTAAACTGCTCGCCAGATCATGTGAACCCGCGGGGAGGCACGCATGTTCGCAAAATGGTTCAAGCCGCTATTCATTACAGCGCTGATGCCGTTTCTCACTTCACATGCTAAAGGCGGGGTAATTGAGCGAATATCGGTAGCAGGCTGGGAAGGCGCGGCTTACACATCAGAGACTGGTCGTTTCTCTCATTGCGCTGTTTCTGCCAAATACAAATCAGGTATCGAGTTGATATTTTCTGTGAGTGATGATTATTCGTGGCGGATCGGCTTTGTCAGTGATGCCTTTAATATGACTAAAGGGCAGTCAATTGATATAACATATTTCATTGATACAAATAGACCTCGTTTTGTCCACGGGCGCGCTATATCGAAAACATCAGTCGTGGTCGAGTTACCTTCTACGACCGAAGTGTTTGATCAATTCCGTTCTGGAAAGTTGCTCAATGTCATCGCGGTAGGCCGAAGTCTGGGCTTTAATCTAGATGGTACGCATCGCGCGCTGAGTGAGTTGATTGAATGTATCTCCAGAAACAAGGGACGGGCTGGACCCGCCGATGGGAATAGAACTGCTGCAGCCACGCCGGCCCAGACCCTGGAGGCGGTCAAGTTTGTGGCCAATGTTTTTGCGGGTAATGGATTTGAAGGCTACCGCATACTTACCGAAGCGGATCTAAAAAAGCAGGGGATTCCGCAAGAACTTAAAGAGGCGGCTGTTACTTGGGTAGGTCCGGACACCCTTGGAACGCTACATATCATGCCGAAAGGTCTCTTGACTTCAGCGGCAGATGCTATGCCCTATCTAATAAGCGCTGATTCGAAATCATGTGAGGGCAAATTCGGGTCCGGAAGTTCGAGTGAAAACAATAATAAGCTTATCTCGCGCTTCTTTACTCTGTGCAGCCCGTCTAGCGGGAGACCCTACTCAATTTTTTATACTATAGTCCGGTTGGCGGACGAAACTTATTATCGGATTGGATCGATGTCATTCGATACACCGGACGCCGCTAGGAGCGCTGACGAAACTATAGGCCAAGCTGCACTAACCATTTTGAGGTAATGTCTGAGGCACCGGACCTTCTCGTCGAGGTCGCAAGCTGTCCCCGCCTGTCCCCGCCTCCAAAACGAAGGCGGGGACGCTAAAACAGGCGGAAATCCGCGCTTGTCCCCGCCGTCCCCGCCGTCCCCGCTCAAAATAGAGAGGTTGGACGAGAACGAGCCGCAGCGGCTGCTAATACAGGGCAAGATGCAGTACCATCGGAGCGCCGGAGATAGCCGGGGAGGCCGTGCCGGCGTCATGATTGACGACATCGAAATCTACCGCTCGGCAAAGACGCTGCTGGACAGCCGCGGCGCGGACGGCGCACGGGAGCGGGCATCCGAGAACATGCAGGTGATGGTCGAGCGGCGGGACTGGAAGGGACCGCCTGGCGGCTGATCCTCAAGGCCATCGACGATATCGAACGCACCGAGCCAAAGCCCGTGGAGCGGGTGAACTGATGGGGACGAGACGCCATGTCGGGGTCTCGTGCGCCACGGTTCGCGGGCGTGCGTCGCAAGCCGCATCCTTATTATGGAATTGATGGAGGAATTATCTCGCTGTGTCCAAAAATATCCCGGATTTCTGCGCCTCCTGGCGGAGGGAGTGGGATTCGAACCCACGATACCCTTTAGGGGTATACACACTTTCCAGGCGTGCGCCTTCGACCACTCGGCCATCCCTCCGGCGCGGGCGGCGCACTATATCGGCGAGGCTTCCGAACGCAAGCCGCCTCCGCAGGGATCAGATTTCGACCTGGGTCCCGAGTTCGACCACCCGGTTCGGCGGGAGCCTGAAAAAGTTGGGCGCACTCTCGCCGTTGCGCGACAGCCAGACGAAGATCTTGTGGCGCCAGGCCGGCAGGCCCGGCTTCGGTGCGGCGACCACGCTGTCGCGGCCCAGGAAGAAGGACGTCTCCATCGGGTCGATCGCGAGGCCGAAGCGGCGCAGGTCGGCGAGCGCGGGCGGGATGTCGGGCGTCTCCATGAAGCCATAGCGCAGGACGACACGCCAGAATCCCTTCTGCATCGGTTCCACGGCCACGCGGTCGGCGTGGCGCACCCGCGGCACCGCCTCGTTGCGGATGGTGAGCAGGATGACGCGCGCGTGCAGCACCTTGTTGTGCTTCAGGTTGTGCAGAAGGGCATTCGGGATTCCGGCCGCGCTGGCGGTCAGGAACACGGCCGTTCCCGGCACCCGGGGCGGATGGCTGTCGCTCAGGCGGCCGAGAAACTGCGCCTCCGAGAGCGCGGATTCCTCGATGCGCGCGCCGATCAGTTCGCGCCCCCGCTTCCAGGTGAGCATCACCGCGAGGACGCCGAGGCCGAGAAGCAGCGGAAACCAGCCACCATCGGCGACCTTGAGCAGGTTGGCCGAAAAGAACAGTCCGTCGACGACGAGCATGCTGCCCGCGATGGCGATCGAGGCGAGCCAACCGAAGCCCCAGACTCGGCGGATCACCACGAAGGCGAGCAGCGTGGTGGTGAGCATGGTTCCGGTCACGGCGATGCCATAGGCGGAGGCGAGGGCGCTGGAGCTGTGGAAGGTGATGCAGAGCCAGACCACGGCCAGCCACATGCCCCAGTTCACCCGCGCGATGTAGATCTGGCCGGTCTCGGTCTCGGATGTGTGCACGATCCGCAGGCGCGGCAGATAGCCGAGCTGGATGGCCTGCTGCGTCAGTGAGAAGGCGCCCGAGATGGTGGCCTGGGCCGCGATCACGGCCGCCACTGTCGTCAGCACCACCATGGGGACCAGGAGCCATTCGGGTGCCAGCAGGTAGAAGGGATGTCGCAAGGCCCCCGGATCCTGCAGCAGGAGGGCGCCCTGGCCGAAGTAGTTCAGGGTGAGACCGGGCAGGACCAGGATGCTCCATGCGATGCGGATCGGCTTCGGACCGAAATGGCCCATATCGGCATAGAGCGCCTCGGTCCCGGTGAAGGCGAGCACGACCGCGCCCAGGATGAAGACCGCCGCCCCGGGCTCGTGCAGCAGCAGGGTAAATCCATGATGGGGGGACAGGGCGCCGAGCACGCGCGGCGCGCCGGCGATGCCGATCACGCCCAGAACCGCGAGCACCAGGAACCAGACCAGGATGATCGGTCCGAACAGGATTCCGACCCTCGCCGTGCCGTGGCGCTGCACCGCGAAGAGACCGGTCAGGATGACCAGGGTGACAGGAACGACATAGGGGGTGAAGGCGGGCGTGACGATTTCCAGCCCCTCGATCGCGCCGAGGACCGATATCGCCGGTGTGATCACCGAATCGCCGTAGAAGAGCGCCGTCCCGCAAAGGCCGATCAGGGCCACGAGCGCGGGCGCGCGGCCTTGGGCCGGCAGCTTGCGCAGCGCGAGCGCGGTGAGCGCCATGGCGCCGCCCTCGCCCCGGTTGTCGGCCCGCATGATGACGACCACGTATTTCAGAGTCACCACGACGATCAGCGACCAGAAGATCAGCGACAGGATGCCCAGTACATGGACATCGTCCGGCTTGATGCTGGTGGCGTGGCGAAAGCATTCCTTCAGGGTATAGATGGGGCTGGTGCCGATATCGCCGAACACCACGCCGAGGGCCACGAGAGTGCGTAGCGGCAGCGGGGTCGTCTGGCCGGGAGGCCGGGCTTCGGCAGGGATCGGGACGGAACCGGAAGTCATGCTGGTGGCACCGGAACTATGCGGTCGCGACGACAAGTCCGGCGGTCTGCGCCGCCGGCAGGGGGCTCGAGGGCTGGATGAACGCCACCCGGTACAACCATCTGGTGATCTTCGATTGCGACGGCACCCTGGTCGACAGCCAGTACCGCATCATCGCCTGCATGAACAGCGCCTTCCGGTCGTTCGGCCTGCCGGCCCCGGCCGACGGGGCGGTGCGCGCCATCGTGGGCCTGACGCTGGAGGAGGGGATCGGCAGGCTGCTGCCCGCCGCTCCGGCCGGCCTGCCGGCGCAGGTCGCAGGCGTCTATCGCGAAGCCTTCCGTGCCATGCGCCTCGCCGCGCCCGCGCCGGAACCCCTCTATGACGGCGCCGCCGATGCGATCCGCCGGCTGGACGCGGCCGGGTTCATGCTCGGGGTGGCGACCGGAAAGAGCCGGCGGGGACTGGATGCCGTGCTTGCCGCGCATGGCCTGGATCGCTACTTCGTCACCCTGCAGACGGCGGACCGGGCCCCGGGCAAGCCGGATCCCGCCATGTTGCGCTGGGCCATGGCCGAGGCCGGCGCGGCGCCGGCCACGACGGTTATGGTGGGCGATACCACCTTCGACATGGAAATGGCGGATCGGGCCGGCATCAAGGCGGTCGGCGTCTCCTGGGGCTATCACCCGGCGGCCGATCTGCCCGCCGCCGGAGCGACGGTGATGATCGATGATTTCGCCCAGTTGCGGGCGGCGGTGGCGGAACTGATCGGTGAGCCCGGATGAAGCGGTTCTACAAGGCGGTGACGGTGCAGGAGTCTGAGGGCGGCTTCGGCGTGCAGCTCGACGGCAGGCCGGTGAAGACGCCGGCCCAGACGCTTCTCGTGGCGCCGACGCGGGCATTGGCGGAGGCGGTCGCCGGCGAATGGGCGGCGCAGGAGGGTGAGGTCAGGCCGCTGTCGATGCCGCTGACGCGCCTCTGTGCGACGGTGCTCGACAGGGCCGAGGCGAAGCGGGCGGCCTTCAGCGACGAGATCCTCGCCTACCTCGGCAACGACCTCATCTGCTACCGCGCCGATGGGCCGGCGGACCTCGTGGCGCGCCAGCAGGCTGCCTGGGATCCCTGGCTCGGCTGGGCCGCCGAGCGGGGCATCGTCCTGGAGACGACCGTGGGCGTTCTGCACCGGCCCCAGTCGCCGGACAGCATCGCCTCCGCACGGGAAATCCTGGAGCGGGAGGATGCGCTCGGCGTCACCGTCGCGCATGTGCTGACCACGGCGCTCGGTTCGGCGGTGCTGGCGCTCGCGGTGCTGGATGGTGCGCTCGGGGCGGAGGAGGCTTTCGCCGCAGCCGCGGTCGACGAGCTGTTCCAGGCCGAAAAATGGGGTGAGGACCGCGAGGCCGCACGAGCCCGCCGTGAGGTCCGGGAGGACATTCGCACGGCCGCGCTCTTTCTCGGTCTGGCGCGGGGCCGCTGACGAGCGGGCTTGCCAGCGGGCCACGGCCCCTCTAGAGATTCGTCCCGGCGGGCGGGTGTAGCTCAATGGTAGAGCAGAAGCTTCCCAAGCTTACGACGAGGGTTCGATTCCCTTCACCCGCTCCAGTCATCCCATGATCCGCGCACGTGCCGGGGCCCGGTCAGCTGGGTACGCGGCTATTCGGACGCTTGCCGCGCTGATCCTGCTGCCGGCCCTGTTCGGTGTCCTCTATGTGGCGGCGGGATATGGGCTGGGGGCCCTCTACCTCGGTTCGCGGCCGGAGCCCGTCCCGCCTGGACAGGGGGTGCCGGTCTTCGTCTACTCGAACGGCTATCATGCGAGCCTCGTCCTCCCGCTCAGGGTCGCGGGGGTGGACTGGACAGAGCGCTTTCCGGCCGACGACTTCGGCCGGCCGCAGCCCCTGGCGACGCATGTCATGCTGGGCTGGGGCGAACGCGACTTCTACATGAACACCCGCACCCTCGCCGATCTCGAGCTCGTGACCGGACTGAAGGCTGTTCTGGGCCTCGGGGGCGCGGTGATGCATGTGGCGCTGATCGGCGAGCCGCTGCCCTCTCCGGATCTGCGGCCCATCCTGCTGCCGGTCGAACGGTACGCCGCCCTCGCAGCTTTCATCGAGGATTCCTTCGCGCGGGATGCCGCGGGCGGGATCATGCTGCATCCGGGAAAGGGGTATGGCGGGCACGACGCCTTCTACGCCGGTACGGGACGCTATACCGCCCTTCACACCTGCAACGAATGGGTCGGACGCGCGCTCAGGGCGGCCGGGGTTCCCACCGGCATCTGGACGCCCTTCGCCTCCTCGCTGCTGCGCGAGCCGTGAACGGCCTTGGCGCTTCGGGCCCGCGGCTTCTAGGATCGGTTCACCGGGTCAGGGAGGGCACATGCTGAGGCTGCACGGGTATTTCCGTTCTTCGGCCGCCTATCGCGTCCGGATCGCACTCAACCTCAAGGGCGTCGCGCACGAGCAGGTGTTCCACCACCTCACCCGCGGCGGAGGCGAGCATCGGCTGCCCGGCTTTCTCGCGCTGAACCCGCAAGGGCTGGTGCCCGCGCTGGAAGAGGACGGGGCCGTTCTGACCCAGTCGCTCGCCATCATCGAGTATCTGGAGGAGCGGTTCCCAGAGCCGCCCCTCTTGCCCAAGGATTCGCTCGGCCGCGCCCGCGTTCGTGCCATAGCGCTCGGCATCGCCTGCGACATCCACCCGCTGAACAACCTGCGCACGCTGGCCTATGTCACGCGCGACCTCGGCCATTCGGAAGCCGAGCGGACCGCTTGGTACAGGCACTGGATCGCGGACGGATTCCGCGGCATCGAAGGCCTCCTCGCCGGCCATCCCGCCACCGGGCGCTTCTGCCACGGCGACCGGCCGGGCCTCGCCGACTGTGTCCTCGTCCCGCAGGTCTTCAACGCGCGTCGCTTCGAGTGCGACCTCGCTGCTTTTCCCACCATCACCCGGATCACCGCCGCCTGCGAAGCGCTGCCGGCCTTCGCCGCCGCCGCTCCCTCGGCACAGCCGGACGCGGAGTAGGGGGCGTCGCTCATGCCCTCGCCGAGCACCCGCGTCCCGCTGACCGGACCGAGCGTCTGGCACGGCGCGGCCATGGCGGGATCCGCGCGCTGGATCCGGGCCTGGGACGACGTCGGCCTAGCGGCTCTGGACCGGGCGCTGCAGGCGGTGCGCGACAGGCCCTGGAACGAGGTGACGAAGGCGAACTTTCCCCTCGACGGGCTCGATCCCCTGCTCGACGACATACGGACGGAACTGGAAGAAGGCTGCGGCATGGTCAAGCTGCGCGGCCTGCCGGTGGGGCGCTACGGCGAGGAGGACCTGCGCCGTCTCTATTTCGGTCTGGGTTGCCATCTCGGCTGGCCGGTGTTCCAGAACCGCCGTGGCGAGCTGATGCGTGCGATCCGCGACGAGGGCGGTGATGTCGGCGCCCGCTATGGACAGATCCAGGCGGCCGGCGGGGGCGACAAGCCCTTCCTGTCCTCCTATGCCCGTACGCTGACCAACGGCCGTCTGCGCTTCCACACCGACCGAACCGACGTGGTCGCGCTCCTCTGCGTGCGCCAGGCCGCGGCCGGCGGGGTCAGCACGATCTGTTCCACGCCGATGATCCACAACGCGATGCTCGAACGCAGGCCGGACCTGCTCGATATCCTGTTCGCCGATACTTGGCGCAGCCGGCACGGTGAGGAAAGCGACGACCCGGCCATCGTCTATCCGCTGCCCATCTTCGGGCTCAGCGAGGGAAAGTTCACCAGCCACTACTCGCTCACCTATATCGAGGCGGCGGAACTCGCTCCCGGCGTGCCGAAACTGTCGGTCGGCCAGCGCGCCGCGATCGACATGTTGATGCAACTGGGACAGGAACTCTGCTTCGAGATGACGCTCGAGCCGGGCGACATCCAGTTCCTGAACAGCCACGTCACCTATCACGGTCGCACCGCCTTCACCGACGATGCGGCGAACGGGCGGAGCCGCCTTCTGCTGCGGCTCTGGCTGTCGATGCCCAACAACCGGCCGCTGCCGGCGGGGCATGAGGTGCTCTGGGGGTCGATCGCGGCCCGTACCCGGCGCGGCGGCATCGGCCAGCGCGCCGGGGCCTGAGGGTCAGGCGGCCGCGGGCTGCCGCTGCAGCTTGAGCCAGGCGACGGCCAGGATAGCGGTCGCGAGCAGAGCCACCGAAAACCAGTTGAGGGGAGCCCAGCCCAGGCGTTCCTGCAGGAAGCCGGCGAGGAAGCTCGACGCGGCGGTGGTGCCGAAGACGAGGAAGTCGTTCAGCGCCTGGGTCTTGCCGCGCTCGCTCGGGCGATAGCAGGTGGTGACCAGCGTGGTCGCGCCGATGAACAGGAAGTTCCACCCGATCCCGTTCAGCGTCAGCGCGATGCGGAAGTGCCATTCGGTGATGCCGGCAAGGCCGGCGGCGACGCCGAGCAGGAACACGACCACGCCCGCCGCCATCATGTTGACGACGCCGAAGCGGCTGATGAGATTGCCGGTGAAGAAGGAGGGGACGAACATCCCCATCACATGGAGGAAAATCACCCAGTGCGCCTCGGTATGCGGCAGGCCGCAGCCGACGATGGCGAGCGGGGAGGCGCCCATGATGAAGGACATGGTGCCGAAGGCGGCCATCCCGCAGACGACCGCCGCGATGAAGCGCGGCTGGGCTGCGATCTCGGCCAGTGGCCTGGGCGGTGCCGCGGCTGCCCCGGGCGCGGTGCCGGGTTCCTCATGCGGCACCGGCGGGAACTTGATGAAGGACATGATGGCGAAGACCACCACATGGACCGCCATCATCGTCCCGTAGGTGGCGAGGTAGAGCGGGAGGATCTGGTCATGCGACCAGCGCGTGAGCGAAGGGCCGATGATTCCCGCCACCACGCCGCCGGCGGTCACCCATGATATCGCCTTGGCGCGGTAGGAGGGTGGCGCCAGCTCGACCGCGGCGAAGCGGTACATCTGCAGGCTCGCCACCGCATAGCCCAGCAGCAGCCCGCCCAGGCACATGAGGATGAAACTGGCCGTGTAGAGGCCGTAGCCGATCACCGCGGCACCCGTCATGCCGAAGACCGAGCCGACCCGGAAGCCGAACCCCCGGCCCATTCGCTGCATCAGAAGCGCTGCGGGGAAGACCGAAAGCATCACGCCGAGATGCTGCATGGTCACCGGCAGCGTGGCGAGATCGCGATGCGGAAAGAAGGTCACGACCGAAAGCGCGGTCGCTGCGAACATCATCGTGTTTCCGGACTGCCCGATCGCCTGGCAGCAGGCGAGCAGAAGCAGGTTGCGGCGCATGCCGGAATCGATGCGCGCGGTCTGGGCGGGCGGCGGTGCTTGGAAATTCATGGCGGCCGGGACCGTAAAGGCACCGGCGGATTGGGCAAGCGCGGTTTCACACTACAGCCATGCATTTTTATCCAGTGCCCGGCGCACAGCCCCTCAGGCCGCCGATCGCCGTCCCGCCTTGGCCAGCATCTCCTGGCTCGGACGGACGTCCGCGGCACGTCCGTAGACGGCGACCGCGACCAGCAGGACCACGCACATGAAACCGAAGAGCGAGCGATAGGCGAGTTCGGTCCGCGCGCCCGTCGCCGTGAGCGGAAAGAGCCCGAGGATGATGCCGGACAGGGTCTGCATGCAGGCGACGCCGAGCATCACCGACGTGTTGAGCGTCGCCACCCCACGCCCGATCAGGTGATCGGGGAAGATGGCCCGGCCGTGAGCCATCACCATCGTGCTGGAGGCGCTGACGAAGCCGACCGCGACGATGGCGCCGATCGCGACCCAGAGCGGCGGCCGTTCCAGGATCGCCAGCAGCGCCAGCATGCCCGCGATCACCAGCGTGCCGACGATGGCGATCCCCTTCCGGGTGTCCAGGACCCGGTCCAGGGGTCCGATGACGAGCATGCCCGCCTGATAGGCGATCACCGCTGCGAGAAGGACGTTGGCCGAGGCCACGCCGTCCAGGCCGTGGACCTCCCGCAGGTAGGGTCCGCCCCACAGTCCTTGCAGCGTGAAGGAACATGCGTAGTTGCAGAAATTGAGGGCGATGATGCAGGGCAGCGTCGGGTTGGTCACCACCTCGCGCAGGCCGGCGAGCATTTCGCGCGGGCTTTCCGCCGTGCGGCTGAGGAAGGGATGGCCCGGCGGAGCGTCGCGGACGATCAGCCATACCGCTATCGTCGCCGCGGCGGTGAAGGCGACGACCAACCCGAAGACGCCGCGCCAGCCGATCTCGCCCGCGCCCCAGGCGAGCGGTGTGGTCGCCAGGAGATTGCCGACCAGTCCGATGGACAGGACGATGGAAGACAGGGTGGCGAAGCGGTCGGGCGGAAACCAGCGCGAGATCACGACCATGCTCCCGATCAGCATCACGCCGAAGCCCGCGCCCATCAGCATCCGTCCGGCGACCAGGGTCGGCCAGTCGGTGGCGAGCGTGAACAGGGTGCCGCCGGCAACCGCCAGCATCAGCATCCAGGTGACGGTGAGACGTGGTCCATACCGGTCGAAAAGGAAGCCGCAGGGAATCTGCATCGCCGAGAAGCCGAAAAAGAAGGCACCGGTCAGAACGCCCAGGGCTTCCGGCCCGATCTTTAAATCCGCCATCAGATCGAGGCCGATCGTGACATTGGCGGAGCGGAAGAAATGGCTCGCCATATAGGCGGTGGCGAGCGTGCCGACGATCAGCAACCCTTGGCGGTGCAAGGCCCAACTCATGACGAGGCGTTTCCCTTTTTCCGGCCCAGCCTAAGGGAAATTGCGCAAGGCGTGAGCAGAATATATTTGCGGGGCCTCGCCGGGCTCGACCTCGAGGTGCGGGACGACCTATCCTCCTGCGGGATCGCGGGGAGGGCGGACGTCATGATCTATGAAATGCGGACCTATACGGTGCTGGCCGGCAAGGTGCCGGAGATGCTGAAGCATGCGCGGGAACTCTCGGTTCCCATCCGGGGCGACAATTACGGCAAGCTCGAAGGGTACTGGTTCAGCGAATTCGGAACGCTGAACCAGGTCTGGCACCTGTGGAGCTATGCCGACCTGAACGAGCGGACGCGCCTGCGCGGGGAATTGTCGAAGAACAAGGACTGGACCACCCGTTACATCCCCGTCATCCGCCCGATGCTGCTGCGCCAGGAGAACCGCATCCTGAACCTCGAACTGCCCCTGAAGAGGCCGGAGACCGAAGGCAACGTCTACGAGTTCCGCTACTACCAGACCCTGGCGGGGCGGCAGAAGGAGTGGCTCGATCTGTTTCGCGGCATCATGCCGGTGCGCGAGAAGTACTCCAAGAACGTCGCCGTCTTCTCCAATGAAGCCGGTGCTCTCAACGAGGTCAGCCACCTGTGGGCTTATCCCGGTTTCGACGCACGCGTCGCCACGCGCACCGCGGTGGGGAAGGATGCGGACTGGCAGGCATTCGTCGCCGCCGGCAGCCCCCTCCTGGTGACGATGAACTCGGTTGCCCTGATCCCGGCGCCGCACTCGCCGTTGAAATGAGGATGCGATTCAGAACTGCGCGTGCATGACCGACGCTACGACCGGCAGACCGGCGGCCCGCCAAGCCTCGACACCGCCACGGTACCAGTAAACCTTGCTGAACCCGGCAGCGATCAGCCGCAGGGCCGCGTTGTAGGAGAGCCAGCACTGGCTCGAAAGGCAGAACAGGACGACGGGCCTGTCCTTGCCGCCGGCGACGCCGCGGACGGCATCGGCGATCAGGGCGCCGGTTTGGCGCGTGTCTTCGGCGCGCAGGTTGCCGGCCCCGCGCAGCCAGTAGGCACCGGGCAGCGTGCTGTGGCGGTTTCCATCCAGCGTGTCGATCAGCACCGGGCGGTCGCCTCGGGCGATCATGTCGGCCAGGTCGCGGGTCAGGATCACACGCCCGCCCGGAATGCCGGTCGGCGTGTCGGCATGGACGCCCTCCCGCTTCGGCTCGCTCGTCGCCGGAATGCCGAAATCACGGCTCTCGTCCCTGAACGTGCCCTTCACCATCCCCGTCTTCAGCCGGGCCAGGCCTTGCGTGCTCTCGCGCTCGAACATCTCATAGGCCGGCTGTTCCAATGTCTGGTTGACGGCGTAGAGGCGACAGGGGGCCTTGGCCGACCGGACACAGGCCGCCATTGCGGTGGCCATCGCCTTCATCGGATCGCCGGCGCCGACGCTCCAGCCTACCTGTCCGCCGGGCGCGATCGCGAAGGCACGGTGCTGGGAACCGGCGATGAACCTCGAATAGGCATCGCGACCCTCGCGGTCGAGTCCGGGGACTTGGTCCGGCGGCGGCAGGACGGGCGGCGGCGGTGCGGCGGCGGCAGGAGCGGCGGCCGGCTGCGCGGCGAGCGCGGCCATCCGCATGCGTGCCAGGGGCGCGAAGGTTCCCTTCGGGAACTGGTCCAGGTAGGCCTTCAGCTCGCCGGCCTGGGTGGTGTTCTTCACCGCATCCCAAAGGGCGAGCTCCAGCGCCTGCTGCGCCGAGAGGGCGGAGGGTGTGGCCGTTCCTGACGGCTTGGTTTCGCGGAAGTAGAAGTCACCGACCAGGGACGATGCCTCCCAGGGTGTCTGCAAGCCGTTGGATCGGCGGGACACGTTGGACCGCACGGCCTTGAAAACATCCTCGACCTTCTGCCCGGGCTGGCGGATGGCGCGCACCAGTTCCTCGGTGTACAGCCCGTTCGTGCCGGTGCCGTCGATCGCCACCTTCCCGGGTGCGGTGGCATAGGCGATCAGGGTACCCTCCGGCGCGTTGATCTGCGCGAGGCCGCCGCCGGTGCTTCGGAAGCTGCGCTCGAAGGGATTGTTGCGGCAGGCGTCGAGGATCATCATGTTGATGCGCGACCGGGCGGCGGCCATCTGGTCCAGGATCACATCGACGTCGATGGCGGTGAGGCGGACCCGGGACTCGCTCTTGATCTCCGCATCGACGGGGATGAGGAAGTTGCGGCCCTGGACCTGCATCCCGTGCCCGGCGAAGTAGAACAGGCCGGTTGCCCCTTCTTCCAGCCCCTCCCCGAATTCGGCGATCGCGGCCTCCATCTCCGCCTTGGTCGCATTCTGGCGATAGATGACACTGAATCCGTGTTCGGTCAGCACGGCCGTCATCGCCTTGGCGTCGTTCACGGGATTGCGCAGGGGGCCGACGCGATACTCGGCATTGCCGATGACGAGAGCCAGGCGCGGCGGCTCCGCCGCATGCGCCGCAGCGGCGAGCGACAACACCCAGCAACTGATGGTCAGCAAAGCGGCCAGGATGTGACGGCCCACCCGGTTTCCCCCTCGTGGCCTCACGCTCGATTGTCCGCAGACTATCATCGCAGGCGGGCGACCGGAACCTGTCGGCCTCGCCCGCGGGACGATGGCTACTCTGCCGCCTGGCTGCTCGGCGGCGCCTCCGGCGTGAAGGCGATGCCGGCATAGTCCATGGCCGCGACCTCGTTGATGCGGGTCACGTATTTCGGCGCTCCTCCGTTGTAGACGAAGTAGCGGATGCTGCCCTCCTCGTGTCCCGGGACGTTCGAGTTGTAACCGGTGAACCAGGACTTGGCCTTGCGCATCAGCACCATCTGGTACATCCGCTTCACATGCTCGGTCCAGCGGTGCTCGGCCTCGGCGGTCGCATCCGCCCGGACATAGCCGCGGGCGCGCATGTACTGGAACAGCCCGGTGCACCAGTCGACCGCCGTCTCGATACCGCGCGGATAGTTGGTGGAGGCCGACCCGCTCTGCGGGCCGCCGGCCATCAGAAGGTTGGGGAAGCCATGGATCATGAGGCCGAGGAAGGTGGACGGCCCGTCGGCCCACTTTTCCCGCAGCGACTGGCCACCGGTTCCGCGGATATCGATATGGTCGAAGGCACCGGTGATCGCGTCGAAGCCCGTGGCATACACGATGATGTCGAAGGCGAACTCTCGGTCACTGGTACGCAGTCCGGTCTCCGTGACTTCCCTCAGCGGCGTCTCGCTTATGTCGACCAGTTCCACGTTGTCACGGTTGTAGGCTTCGAAATAGCCGCTTTCGAGCGGCACGCGCTGTACGCCGAAGCCGTGGTCGCGGGGGATGAGCTTCTCCGCCACCTTCGGATCCTTCACCCGCTCGCGGATTCGGTCGGCGACCCAGGCGGAGAACTCCGCGTTCGCCGCCTCGTCCATGAAGATCTCCCGGAAATTGGCGAGCCATATGCCGAAGCCGGGCTCCTTGTAGAGGCGGTTCCACAGCGCCTCCCTCTCCTCGCGGCTCACCTCGTAGAACCCGCGGCGGTCGGGCTCGTGCTCGAACCCGCCCGGCGTGCGGGCGCAGGCGGCGAAGATCTCGTCATAGCGGCTGCGGATATCGGCCATCTCCTCCTTCGAGATGGGGCCGTTGTTCAAGGGCACGCTCCAGTTCGGGCGGCGCTGGAACACGGTAAGCGATCCCACCTTGTCGGCAATCTCGGCGATGACCTGAATGGCGGTGGCACCCGTGCCGATCACGGCCACTCGCTTGCCCGTCAGGTCGACGGGCTCGTGTGGCCAGTGGAAGGTATGGAAGGAGGGGCCCTTGAACTTCTCCATGCCGGAAAGGCGTGGATAGGTGGGAGTGGATAGCAGGCCGAGCGCCATCATCACGAAGCGGCAGGTGAGGGTTCGCCCGTCGGAGACCCTGAGCTGCCAAAGGTTGCGCGCCTCGTCGAAATGCGCCGCCTCGACGCGGCAATCGAACTGCATGTACCGGCGCAGGCCGAACTTGTCGGCGACGTAGTTCAGGTAGCGCAGGTTCTCCGGTTGACCCGAGAAGCGCTCCTTCCAATGCCACTCCTCCAGCAGTTCCTTGGAGAAGGAATAACCGTAGGTGTAGCTCTCGGAATCGAAGCGCGCGCCGGGATAGCGGTTCCAGTACCAGGTACCGCCCAGGTCGGGTGCGGCATCCAGGACGGTGGCATCGACGCCCAGATCGGCGAGCCGCTTGATCTGGTAGATGCCGCCGACGCCGGCACCGATGACGATCGCCTCGTAATGCGTCTGTGCCTTGTTGGCCATTTCCGATCCCGATCTGCTTTTATTGTTTGCGGCCGCGAGGGGCCTTCGCTGATTGTCCGCAAACTGGGGCCGCACGCAAGGGCTGACCGTGGAGGGGAGAGAAATGGCCGCACTTCGAGGCAGGGTGGCGCTGGTTACCGGGGCGAGCCGGGGACTGGGAGAAGGGGCGGCGGTCGCGCTGGCGGCGGATGGCGCGTCGGTCATGCTGCTGGCCCGCGACGGAATCGCCGCCGCGGCGGTCGCCGCCAGGATCGAGGCGGCGGGGGGGCGCGCATTGAGCGTCGCCTGTGATGTTTCGGACTATGCCGCCGTCGCCGCTGCCGTGGCGCAGACGAGAGCGCGGCTGGGTGGCCTCGACATCCTGATCAACAACGCCGGAGTGATCGATCCGATCGCCCCGATCGCGCAGTCCGACCCGGCCGCCTGGGCGGCCAACATCGGCATCAACCTGGTCGGTGCCTACAATGGCATCCGCGCCTGCGTCGAGGGCATGCTCGCCTCCGGGGCGGGAACCATCATCAACGTCTCCTCCGGCGCCGCCTTCCGTCCGCTCGAGGGATGGAGCGCCTATTGCTCGGGCAAGGCGGGGCTCGCCATGCTGACCCGTGCCGTCGCTCTGGAAGCGGGGGAGCGGGGCGTGCGCTGCTTCGGCTTCTCGCCGGGTACGATCGATACCGAGATGCAGGTGAAGATCCGGGCCTCCGGCATCAATCCGATCAGCCGGATCCCGCGCGGGGACCTTTCCCCGGTCGCGCATGCGGTCCGCGGCCTCGTCTACCTCTGCGGCGACGCGGCCTCCGACCTGGCCGGGCAGGACGTGTCCATGCGCGACGAGGCCTTCCGCGCCCGCATCGGCCTCGGGTGACTCAGAAGGAGAGGTCTTCCCCGGCCCGGGGGGTGGCGAGGAATCGGCCGGCGGCCGCGTTGCCGGCCGCCGCGGCCTCCGCCGGCGATCCGCCGGCGAGCAGTCCGTCGATGAATCCCGCGGCGAAGGTGTCGCCCGCGCCGACCGTCGCGGCGACGCGTGCACAGGGCGGCACGGGGCAAACCCGCTCCCCTCCCGCCTCGATGACGCGGACCGGGCTCGGCCCGTCGGTCAGCACCAGGGCGTGCAGGTTCGCACCCGCCCTGTCCCGGGCGGCGGCGAGGAGGGCGGCGCGGTCCTCCATTCCGAGATCCGAACGCGACGCGATCAGAACCTCCGCCGGCCGCCGCTCGCCCTCCGCCAGCGGGAACTGCGCCACCACCGGGCAGCGTCCGAGCAGTGCCTCGCTCGCCGCCGGGAGCATGCGCTGCACGTTGATGTAGACGAGATCGCTGTCGTCTGCCGGGATCGCCTCCACCGGTCGCCGCCGCGCCGCGGCCGGAAACAGGATCGTCCTTTCGCCCGCCGGATCGACCAGGATGTCGTTCGGCCGGGTCACCTCCTCGCTCATGGCGACGAGAGAGGTGTCGAAGCCCCTCGCTTCCAGGGCGGCGCGGCAGCGCCGGCCGGCAGCGTCGTCGGCGAGCCGGGTCATGATTCGTACCCGGTGCCCGCGCGCGAGCAGCTCGGCCCCCGTGTACCAGCCGCCGCCGCCCATGCGCGCGGCGATTCCCTCATGGGCGATCCGCGCGCCCGGGCGCAGCGGCTGGCTCAGTCGCCACAGGCGGTCGACGTTGATGTTGGCGACGATGAGGATGCGGGCCAAGGGACACGGCGGGCAGGAGATTGGTCCGCCGAGGTTAGCCCCCGCCGCGCCCCGGCGCGAGGGATCAGCTCTTCGCTTCGGGCCGGCGGATGACGCCCTTCAGTGACTCCAGGATCTGCCGGGCGTCGTAGGCGCGGGGCTCGTTGTCGGGCTTCCGTCCGCCATAGATGACGATATCGGCATAGGCGCGATAGCGGGTGACCGGATCGGCCGTGTCGATGCCCACGCCGGTAAAGACCGACGACCGCCGGCCCCAGCCATAGCCCACGCCGCCGAACCCGCCGAGACCGGAGCCGGTACCGCGATAGCTGGTGCTGGGTTCGGTGTCCCGTTCGGCGACGACGAAGAAATCGGCGCCCTGGGCGAGCGTCACCTCGGCCGAGCGATAGAGCAGGTAGTTCTCCACCGTCTCGCGCGGGGTCAGCGAGTTTCCGGCGAAGCTCACCCGGTAGCGATTGCCCTCGATCCGCTGCTCGCGGAAGCCGAACTCGTCATAGCCCGGCAAGGCCGGCTGGTAGGGCGTGGGGCCGCCGCAGGCGGCGAGCGCCAGCACGGCGGCGAGAGCGAGAAGGGTGCGCATGGATCCCATCTGGTCAGGCGGCCGCGCCGCCGCAAGGCCCGGCGCGAAAACGTGAAGCCCGCCTCACCCGCGCCGCCGCCGCCTCGCCGGCCAGCGGGGGGCGGGGTCCGGGCCGAGCTGCAGCCGGACCAGCCGGCATTCCCGCCTTTCGCGCAGGCGCCGGCAACAGGCCCGCATCAGGCCGATGAGCCGAGGCGGCAGGGTGGTGTAGGGGGCGGTGTCGAGCGCCCTGAGATCGGCATCGATCTGGGCGAGGTCGTCGAAACACCGGTCGAGCGACACATCCTGAAGCGACATGGGCCGGCCTCTCCGCCTTAAGGCAACGCCGCAATCGGTCAACCACTCCGGACGCTATCGACAGCCGCAATGCCGCGGGGCCGGCGATGGTTCCCGGCCTAGGCCGGAGACGCCCAGCGCAGCAGGAGGTACCCGCCGGCGGCGAGCACCCCGGCGATCAGGACGAGCGGTACCAGCGGGTGGAGATTGTTGAGGAGGCGAAACAGGTTGCACAGGAGGCCGACGAAGCGCTGGGCCGGGTTGCGCGGGCTCTTGGAATACTCCATCGCCGCCTTGACCACGGCGAACACGCCGGTATTGGCCCAGAGCACCGCCCGCGCGGCGAGGCCGTTCGGGTTCGGCGTGACCATGTAGTTGCACTTCAGCAGGATGCGCTGGCGGTCGGCGGGGTCGTAGCGCCCCTCCACCCAGTGCAGTTCGCGATGGAAGTCGAGCAGGCCGAACTCGTAGTCGGTGAAGGCCCGCTCCACGCCGCTGTCGTGGAACACCACCTTGTAGGTGTCGTCCGACTGCAGATAGATCAGCGCCCGCACCACCGCGCCATAGCCGACGAAGCGCAGGTTGCCGTCGTAGTGCCGGCTGAACAGGCCCTGGTCGCCGCCGAGATCCTTGTTGTAGTGCGAGATATAGAGCTCGTCCGTCCATTTCATCGCGGTGATGGCATGGCCGGGAGGAAAGGCGCGCAGGATCGCCGCCGCGATCAGTGGACTGTCGCGCAGCGCATCGATCCGGCCGATCGCCTCCGCGGGAAGGGTGCGCACATAGACGTGTTTGGAGGGCCGCTCCTGCAGATCGGCCCGGAACTGCCGCTCCACCCAGCGCACCAGGCCGTCCACCACGGCGCGATCCGCCGGATCGTCGAAGCGGCCGAGCGTGGCCGGAAACAGCCGCGTGGCGCGCCGGCCGGGGGCGGGCGTGGCGAGGTCGATCGCATCGGTCATGGCAGTCCCTTCGCTCCGGGCGTGTAGTGGCGGTGGACGAGGAAGGCGTAGAGCACGATGGCGGCGGCGATCGGCACGGCGGGCGCCGTTTCGCCCGGGCCGGCCGCGAGACCCGCCGCCGCGCCGAGCGCCGCGGCGCCGACGGCGGCGCGCGCGAGGACCGGCGCCGGCCGGCGGAGCGGCTTGAGCCGCGTCTCCATCGCGAGGAGGCCGAGATTGAGCGCGACATGCGCCGCCGCCAGCGGCCACCACGCGGCCCGGAAGGGCGCGTTCAGCAGCGTGCCGCCGAAGGCGATCACGTTCCCGGCCAGCATCGGATGCGCCAGCAGCGAATAGGGGAAGGCGGTGACCCGCAGCGGCGGCAGGTCCGCGAGTTCCCGGCCGTAATAGGTGCGTTCGGGGCCCAGCACGCGCGCGGCGGCGGCGTTCAGGAGAAAGCCCGCCGCCGCCACCGCAACCGACAGCGGGTCGATCGGCTGGGCGAAGTAGACGGCCGCCAGCACCATCAGCGCCACGCCCTTCATCAGCATCGCGTCGCGCCGGAAATCGGCGGCGGCGACGCGGCCGAACAGAAAGGCGAGGAGATAGAGGAGGTAGTGCCAGAAGCTGAGTGCGTAGACGCCGGCCGCGACGCCGGCCCCGGCCGCCACGCAGACGGCGACGGTGGCGGCGAGCACGGCGCCGGCCAGGGTCGTGGCCGCCGGCCATCCGGCCGCCGGCCGCTGCGGGGGGTGCGCGGACAGGTCAGTTGCTCCCGGCGTCGCTCGCGATCTTTCGCTTGCCCAAGCTGGCCCGCTTCTATGTCTTTTCTGTTTCAGTCCGTCGTGGGAGGAAGCGGGTTTGAGTGACGAACTTCTCTATGAGGTGCGCGGCCGGGTCGCCATCCTCACCATCAACCGGCCCGAACGGCGCAACGCCCTGAACAGGGCCGTGCGCGAGGGCCTGCGCGCCGGCTGGGCCCGGGTCGAGGCCGATCCGGACATCCGCGCCGCCATCCTGACCGGCGCCGGCGGCATCTTCTGCGCCGGGGCCGACCTGGTGGAGATGTCCGACACCGCCATGGCCGTGCCGGCCCGCGACCACATCCCGATCCTGGGCGACAACATCCGCGTGTCCAAGCCGGTGATCGCGGCGGTGAACGGCGGCGCCTATGCCGGCGGCTTCCTGATGACCCAGATGTGCGACCTCTGCATCGCCGCCGACACCGCCGTCTTCGCCATCACCGAAGGCAAGGTCGGCCGCGGCATGCCCTGGGCGGCGCCGCTGATCCACATGCTGCCCCAGCGGATCGCCCTCGAACTCCTGATGACGGCGAAACCGATCACCGCCGCCCGCGCCTACGAGCTCGGCTACGTCAACCGCGTGGTGGCGGGGCCGGACCTCCTCGACGCCGCGCTCGAGATGGCGAACGACATCGTCGCCAACGCGCCGCTCACCGTGGCGGCGGCGAAGGAGATGATCTATGCCGCCGGCGAGATGGGGCGGAGCGCCGCCCTGAACATCGCCCACCGCATCTTCGAGCCGGTCTATACCAGCGCCGATGCCCAGGAGGGGCCGCTCGCCTTCAAGGAGAAGCGGAAGCCGCGCTGGCAGGGGAAATAGCGACCCCGGGGGGCGAAGCGGCCCTCAGCCGATCAGCGCCACCATCAGGCCATAGCCGGCGAGCCAGAGCGTCCCGCCCAACAGGACCAGCGCGACCAGGATCGCGGTGGCGATGCGCAGGCCCGCCGGCGCGCCGGCAGGCAGGATGCGCGCGGCCAGCGATGTCGAGAGGGTGACGGCGAGGTCCCACAGGCCTTCGAGGATCATCAGCAGCAGCGCCATGGCGCCGCGATACTCGTGCAGGAGGCGATAAGTTTCCGTAACCGCGGGCCGGGCCCGAACGCCCCGGTCGCGGCCGGCGGCGGAGCGGAACCGCCGGCGCGCCCTTGCCGTTAGGGCGCCGGAAAAGCACGAAGGGAGACCCTGGATGCGCGAGCGCGTGGACGGGACGGACCTCAAAGGCCGGCCGCCCGCCGGCGGGGGCGGCGCGGAAGGCGGAGGTGCCTCGGACCCCTCGATCCTCGAACTGGCGCGCGAACTGGTGCGCATCTTCCGCGCCACCGTGGCCGAACGCCGGCAGGCCGGCGCCCGCCGGGCGGCGGGAGACGAGCCGGAAGCCTGAGATCGCCGGAAAGCCGCAGGTGACCGGAATCCCGACATCGCCGGAAACCCGCAATGGCCGGGCCCGCCTCGGGCCGCAGGGGTGATCGCCGTCACCTTCCGGCAGCGGCGGCATGCTAGACTGCAATCATCGGGAGAGGGATGAGAGGCGCGCAGATGTCCGGCCGGCAGGGAATGCCGCCGCCGTCGCGGGCGGCGTTGACGGCAGGGTGAGAGCGGGATGCTGGCGATCCTGAAGGCGCAGCGCGCGCTCGGCCCCTGGCGCTACCTGATCGCCGTCGCCGCCTCGGCCGCGGCGGTTCTGCTGCGGGTCGCCGCGCCGGGCTTCCTCCAGGGCTACGGCTTCATCACCATCTTCCCCATCATCATGATCTCGGCGCTCCTGCTCGGCTGGCGGGTGGGCGCGGCGGCGCTTCTCACCGGCACCGCGGGCATCTGGTACTTCGTCCTGCCCGTGCGCAATTCCTTCGTGGTCGAATACCGCAACGACGCCGTCGCGCTCGTCGTCTTCTTCCTGTTCGGCGCCGTCATTCTCTGGGGCGCTTCCGCCTTCGAACGGCTGCTGCGCGAGGTGGAGGCGGCGCGGGCGGAGGCCGAGCGGCAATCGGCCCGCCAGGCGATGCTCCTGGCCGAACTGCGCCACCGCGTCGGCAATATGCTCCAGCTCGTCCAGGCCCTGATCGCCGTGCGCCGGCGGGCGACCCAGAACGAGGAGGCGCGCCGCGTGCTGGACGATGCGATCGACGGCGTCAGCCTGCTCGCCCGCGCCCAGGCCGCCCTGAACGACCCCGACGGCGCGGGCATGCGCGCCCTTCTGGACGATATCGGCCGCACAGTGACCAGCGCCGCGCCGCATATCCGCTGCGCCGTCGCGGCGCCGGACGACATGCCGCCGCGCGACCTGGTGGTGCCGCTTCTCCTCTGCGCCAACGAGATGGTGATGAACGCGGTCGAGCACGCCTTCCCCGCCCGGGCGGCGGGCGGCATCGAGGTGACGCTGGCGCGGACGGTCGACGGCTGGACGCTCGCCGTCGCCGACGACGGCGCCGGCCTGCCCCCCGGCTTCTCGGCCGGCGCCGGCCCCCGCCAGGGGCTCAAGATCGTCGCCGCGCTCGCCCGCCAGATGGGGGCGACGTTCGGCATCGAGAACCGGCCGGACGGGCCGGGCACGCTGGCCCGGCTGGTGGTGCCGGCGCCGCCGGCCTGAGCGGGATCGCAGGCCTGAGCCGGATCGCAGGCCCGAGCGTGCCGGCGCGCAGGCCGGGCGATGGCCGTCGCTAGGCCCGCACGGCCTTCAAGATCCGGGCTGCCCGGTCGTCGGCACCGCCCTCCGGTGCCGTGGCGAAGTCGCCTCTCAGCATTTTGAGGGCATGGCGTTCCTGCTCGATTTCCGTGGCGGTGCGAAAGCCGAGGCGGCGCAGCAGGGGAAGGGGCGGGCACCATCCCTCCAGCGCATGCTGCAGCAGGAAAGCCGTCACCAGGGCGGGCAGGACGAGAAAGCGCCGGTCGGTGGTGGTGCCGAGAACGATCCCCGCCAGGGCCAGCGTCGCCGCATTGGCTTCCAGGACGCGCTCGATGTCCCATTCGCGTTCCAGCGCGTCCAGGCGATCGTCGATCCCCTCGGGACGGTCGGCGTGATAGGCGACGCTGCGCGCCGTCTCTCGGAATATGCGCCGGTTGATCGCGTCGGCCGTGTTGGACGGGACGCGGTCGGTGGTCCTGGGCAGCATGGTCTTCCTCCGTCTTGGCGCGCCTGCGACGGCCCCTGGCCCGTTTTCCGGCCCCGACCTTTCTCGCGTTGGAACACCAACACGGGTTCCGCCCTGGAGGTTCAATGCCCGGAATCTCCGGTGAGGGGGGCGGCACCTCCCGGATGATCGTCGTCACCGCCGACCTCCTACCGGCTGATGATCCCGCCGTAGGGGGCGTCCGGCCCGTTACGGCAAACTGTGCTTTTCATTTTAGTGCACTGTCAACATTACTCAGTCCGAGTTTCCCACTGTCACCGAGTTTCCCACCGAGTTTCCTTTGTTAACCAATTAAGTGGACTGTGACCGAGTTTCTTTGTTAACCAGTTTAGCTGTTAAACGTGCGTTTATTTGGTAACGGAAAATTCGACGAAGGCGCTTCTTCAACCGAGCAGTCTTTTCACCGTTAACAGTTGCAGCCACATATTCCCGTTACTATCATCTGGCTTGCAACAGACGAAATAGTGGCGTGTTCACCGCAATTCGATAGTGAATTCTGGAGACAGATAATGAGCGACGACGCTGTACCAGAGAAAAAATTAGAAGGTAAAGGGAAGTCCAAAAGAAATATTAATGCAAAGAAAAGACCTAAAGTGGTGATCAAAAAAAATATAAAGAAGGTGGAGCCATCAAAAACCCGGAAAGCAAGGCCATATCCAGCCTCTTCCTTTGAGGATGCGCGTCAGCTCGGCGAAGCGATTATGGCGTATGCTGCAGGAGATAAAGTTCGTCGCCTTACTTTATTGGAAAAAATGACAAAATCTCCTAATAGTAGTGCAACTCAAATGATGATTACAAATTCTGGCAAGTATGGAATTACTGTAGGCTCGTATGCGGCTGAGTATTTGCAGCTGACGGAGAAAGGGAGAGTTGTCGTTGATTCCCAGAAATCTGCCCGAGAGCGCCGGCAGGCGTCTTTTGATTTGGCAATTCAAGGGATTCTTCCGTTCAAAATTCTATATGATCACTACAGAGATAAACGTCTTCCTGAACGAGAGGTGATGAAAGATGTTCTGAGAGATTCGGATATAGATGTGCCGGATTTAGACGAATGTGTTGATACATTTACGGTAAATGTAAAGAATCTTGGACTGCTTCGTACGATTGGTGGTGCGGAGACATTGGTTTCTATCGAACAAGTGATAGATGAGATTCCTAACGGTACAGGTGGCACACCATCCCGACATCTCCCACCAGCGGCACAGAAAGTTCTGGCTGGTAGTGATAATCCAAATGATTGGGAAAAAATATGCTTTTATATAACCCCTATTGGGGATGAGGGGAGTGAACAAAGGCGACACTCTGATCTTTTTATGTCGTCGCTTGTTCAGCCTGCGCTTGAGGAACTTGGCCTCACAGTTATTCGCGCCGATCAGATAGGGGAGCCTGGCATGATTACTAGTCAGATTCTAGAATATCTGAAGCGTTCCCGGCTGGCTATCGCCGACTTATCTTACTTAAATCCGAATGTATTTTATGAAGTCGCACTGAGGCATGCGCTCCGACTACCTGTCGTTCAGCTAATTCGCAAGGCGGATAGGCTGCCGTTCGACGTAAATCAAGCACGAACACTTATATTCGATACAAGCGACATATATAGCTTGATCCCCAAGATTCAGACTTATAAGGCGGAAATCGCCACGCAAGCACGCAAAGCATTGGAGGATCCAGAAAGCGTGGGCAATCCAGTGAGTATATTTTATCCAGATTTCTATAAATAGTTTGATTGCGGTGACATTGATTGCGGTGACATTGATTGCGGTGACAGTGCACTCATTCCGTCATCGAAATCGCGAATGAATGCACTACAATCCGGTCAGAATAGGGGGCACACATGACACTGTTGTGCGTGAGGTTGGAAAATTCCTTTGGTGTTCCACGTATTACTGCGCTCGCCGATACAAGAGCAACAATCAGGCGAGAAGATGGATCGTACAAAGTTCTTAGCGATACGACAGCGAAGCTCTTCGCAATACCTATCCGCTGTCACGCTCTCGATAATTGTGAGCCTGTCATAGGCAACTGGAGCAATCCCTATTTCGAGACAACGATAGGACTAGGCTTTTCGGGGTCTTGCTTCGAAGCGCTGACAATCATTGCGCACTTACGGGAAAAGTTGTCGGGGCTCGTAGCACCGGACGGAGGTTTTCCCAAGCCTACGGGCCAGGGTCTGACAAATTTTGTAGCTCAGCTTTGTGGGAGCTATTTCGGCAAGCACAGCGGTGATGGCAAACCCGACCTGTTCCTCCTCGTCTTCGGCTTTGAAGACGACAACCCATGGATCGGCAGGGTCGAATGGACTCCAGAAGCTAAGCTCTCATCGAAGTTTGATTGGGCGAACGATGGCACGCTTGAGGTAATTGGCCAGGGCCACGTATTCAAGCAATATGCGGCAGATTGGCGTAAGCGGATTGAAAAACATCGGCAGCGGCTCTCTGAGAAGCCAGTCTCGACCACTGCTGATGGTCATTTCGAGCGCGATCTTGAACTCTCGCGCCATTACGTCGCCGAGCGAAAATCAACTGAGCAAGAAATGCTTGACCAGATCGACTCCGAATTCGCCTGCAGCATCGGCGGCGTTCTGCAACGGCTGGAATTGGCAGTCAGAAATGAAACGGTCGTCGCGGGCTTTACTAGGGATGATCGAGTCTATCTGGATGGCGGTAGGTGCTCCGCGACGAGCGAGCATCTCCTTACGTCAATTCCCATCGTTGAAGTGATGGGTAGGGCGAACCGATAGTTCCGATTGCGGCTGGGACTAATTGAACCCTCAACCGGTCAACAAGTGACGCTCTCTAGCTTGCAGCTAATGTAGGCTTACGCCGCCACGCTCCAACCCCAACCAGGCCGCCAGATCAGCCTGCGCCCGCCGCGTATAAGCCCGTTTCCGGTCCTCGCGCTTCGTCTTCTCCTCGGGCAGCGGGAAGAGGCCGAAGTTCACGTTCATCGGCTGGAAGGTCTTCGCGTCCGCGCCGCCGGTGATGTGCCGCAAGAGCGCCCCGAAGGCCGTCGTCGGCGGCGGGGCGGTCATCGGCTGGCCGAGGCGCTCGGCGGCGGCGAAGCGCCCCGCCAGCAGCCCGATCGCCGTGCTCTCCACATAGCCTTCCACGCCGGTCACCTGGCCGGCGAAGCGCAAGCGCGGCTCCGCCTTCAGCCGCAGCATGCCGTCCAGCACCTTGGGCGAGTTGATGAAGGTATTGCGGTGCAGCCCGCCGAGGCGCGCGAACTCGGCGCGGTGGAGCGCGGGAATCATCCGGAAGACGCGCGTCTGCTCGCCATACTTCATCTTGGTCTGGAAACCGACGATGT